>JGI24712J26585_10000221_pt1 | contig 48622 bp, 32 predicted proteins | sample BioPla3DNA2_FD_26585 | JGI IMG/M metagenome (IMG submission 26585) | reverse complement strand
TAGAAAAACCACCTCCATCACAACAACTTGATATTTTCAAAGCCTTTAAGCTCAAAGATCCCTCAGTTTTTTGTTACTAAATTTGGGGAAACTCAAAATTACACATTTATGGAAAAGGCTTTGAAGCATATGTATTATATGCAATATATCTGTTTGTTTTATAATCTATACATACAAAAAACGCTATTTATATAGACTTACACTTATAAATAGCGTTTAAAATAAACTTTTAGAATTTCATAATTTGATAGTAACACTATATTTGTGTTGAATTTTATCTTATTGACTTACTATCTAGTCAATTTCATATGCACCTTTCAACAACTCATTATTGCTTGAAGTTATATTTTTAAAGTAGATATCATCCTTGTATTTTTGCACATAATCTATAATGTTATCTTGAATAGTTGTATCCTTTATAATAAGTTTGGGCTCAACTTTACTTAAGTTAAAGAGATGATAAGAATTTCGTAATCCATTACCAGCACTATTGTTACTAATCTCACAGGAAGTAAACAACACATTTTGACTATCTGATATATCTATTAAATCATAGCTTCCTGTGTTTCTGAATTTTGAGTTCATAAAAATTATATCCTTTGAAGCTTCTACAGTCATAATACTATAGCTGCAATCCTCAATTACAGAATTGTCGAAGACAAAACTATTGACGTTTGAAAGCCATAGTCCTTGTGTTCCACATCCGTACAAAATAGAATTATTTATATAAATATTTTGGCAACGTTCAAAAGAAAATACTCCCCCTGAACATTCACCCTTATCTGGTCCGTGACCTGCATTAACTCCGTCAATTACTATATTCTCGCAATCTTCAAAATTCAACACATCAGAGTAAGTCGGACTAACCATTATTTTTGCTAATCTGCTTGACTCTGATCGTATTATAAGATTTTCAACATTGCTGATAACTAGCTCAATTCCGTCAAATGTATCTCTAGTATACGCTTTATTATTGTCAAAACCTTCATTTAAAGCTGATGTAATATCATATACTTTTCCAGACTTTAGAATTATTTCGCGGTTTGAACCAATAGCATCAATGAATTCCTGTGCATTATTTGCAACAACTACTTTCATATTATTACGGTCAATAATTTTTTGCTGTTGATTACTTCCATATTCCACCATGAGTTCATCTGTTAACTCATCAAACTCGTTTACCAAAGCATCATCAAATTTGTATGCAAACTCGCTACCCTCAGTGACAATTTCAGTTATTACTAAAGGATCCTTATTGAAGGCTGACACAGTTGGACTTCTTCTTGATACTATTGTACCATCACCTATTTGACCATAGGAATTATCTCCAAAAGCCAATAGTGAACCATCATCTTGAAGTGCCAGTAAATGTGCTCCTCCTGCTGATATTTCTCTAACTACGCCCAAACCATTAATCCTTCTAGGAATTAACAAGTTTTTATTTTCTGATTCATTTTCTACTTCATCGCCTGAATTATTTTCTAATCCATTCTCTAAATCTTTTTCTAATTCATCGTCTGAATTGTTTTCTGATTCATTTTCCAAAAAACCCCAGACAAAAACACTGCCATCGCCTTTTAACGTAACTGAATATCCGCCTTGAGCAGAAATCGCTACTACTCCACTTAGTTCTTCAACCTTTACCGGTACCGATAAATCCATTTCATCATTTATCTGACCCTTGTACACAGGCTCACCTTCAATATTCCCCCATGTCCATACCGTTCCATCATTTCTTAATGCAAGTATATGACTTTGTCCAGTTACAACATCTATAACATTATTAATGCCTTCCACTTTTTGAGGCGAACTTCCTTCAACATTTTCCCAAGTCCAAACATTGCCATCCTTATCAAGAGCAACAGAAAGATAATTACCCACTGCGATGTCCTCTATTTCAGTTAATTCATCAATTAATACCGGAATAAGTTTGTTTTCTGGGTCTGCATCCTCTAATTGTTCAAGATAATTACCCCATTTCCATACCTTACCGTCACTATTTAGGGCTAGACAATGACCCGAATAGGATGCTGCGATACGTTTTATTTTAGTTAAACCCTTAACCTTTACTGGGTTTTCCCTATCTTCTTGAGTACCATCCCCGAGTTCTCCCTTTTCGTTTTTACCCCATGCCCAGACTGTTCCATCTATCTTCAAAGCTACTGTAAACCTAGCCCCTGCAGATATATCAATAATTTTCTCCAGACCTTTTACTCTTTCGGGAACTAGCTTTTTACCCTCAAGAGTATCACCCCATTCCCATACTATCCCGTCTCTTTTTATCGCCGAAGTATGGGAATACCCGCCTGAAATGTGTGTAATCGCATAATCCTGACCATACATATATATCAAATCATCAACTATAGTCTTATCTGTATCTTTATCAAACACCTTATCTTTTTCACTTATAATAATAACATTCCTATCATAGAAGATATTTTTATCTAAAACATCTTCTACCAACCTTCTTAAAGGTAAATAAGTCCTTCCATCAATAATTTCAGGTGGCACATCGAGTTCAACTGGATTATTGTTCAATGCCATTATATTTCTTCCAGGCTTAAGAAGTGCAATGTTTTCACCTAATTTTATAGTTACAATGGATGTAGTACTATCCCAATCAACATCGGCCTTTAAACTCTCCGAAATAAATCTTACTGGAACTAAGGTCCTGCCATTTTTAATTATGGGGACGATTTTTTTATTGTCTGCGTCAATTTTTGTCTTTACATTATTTACGTATGAATCGGAGCTTCCTATGTAAAGTATAACTGTTTCACTTAGTTTCGATTGTTCATCTTCACTTATTGCATTAACCTTTGGAGTAAATGTGAATAGATTAATAATTGTTGCAAATACAATTATTCCTGATAAAATCTTAAATTTTCTCACTTGAAGATTCCTCCCTGTTTCATTAAATAAATCTTTCTCCTTTACTCATAACTATTTTACCTTATGTAATTATATTTGTCTCCATTGTTTTAATTAAATTTTCATTACATAGAATTCTCTTTATCCACAGCAGTTTGAAGCTTGGACTACAGACTTTCTTTTCCATTTTCCGTCCCAATAGCGAATCAAGCTTGCAATTGCGGTAATAAACCAAGTTAATCCCGTAGCAATCCAAAGCCCCCATACACCAACTCCCGGTATCATAGTCAAGGGTTTTGCAAAACCTATTCTCCCAATCATTTCCATTACGCCATTAATCAAAGAATACATGGTATCTCCAGCCCCATTAAGCAACCCTCTTGTAATATAAATGATTCCGAGATATAGATAGAACCAGCTAGTAATTTTTAATGCTCTTACACCTATGCTTATAACTTCTACTTCATTTGTAAATAAACTCATAATTGTATGTCCGCAAAACTGTGCTAAAGGAAGCATACATAAGGTAAACACACCCATAATTAAAAAACATTTTCTAAATCCGCTTTTAACCCTTTCAATCTGGTTAGCTCCTATATTCTGTCCGGTATAAGTAGATAATGCTGTTGCAAGAGAATGATAAGGCTGTTGCACTAACTGTTCAATTCTACTTGTAACAGTAAATGTAGCCACCACAACAGAACCAAAACTATTTACAATACTTTGCAGTACTACTAGAGATACTGCAATCATAGAACTTTGCAAAGCCATAGGAAAACCTAATCTAATACATTTCTTTATTATTGCTCTATCAGGTTTTAAGTAACTCCTTTCCATGCGGAAATACGGATTCCTGATGAAAGCAAACAAAATGCTGCCTAATGCAGAAACTCCCTGTGAAATAATTGTAGCAATAGCCACACCTGCCACTCCCCAATGAAAAACAATTACAAAAACCAAATCCAAAACAACATTGAGCAGTGCTGCTATAATCAAAAATATCAAAGGCGTCTTTGAATCCCCTAAAGCACGTAAAACGGATGATATACCATTGTATGCTGCAACTGCCATAAGCCCTAAACAGGTTATTCGCATATAAAGTATAGAATCCCCAATAATATTTTCCGGGGTGTTTAAAAATTTAAGCAAAGGTTCTGCCAAAACAAATCCCAAAATCCCCATAACTACAGCCGCTGTCATCAATACATATATTGAGTTTGCTATTGAGCGCCTAACATACTCATCATCTTTTGCACCAAAATATTGAGAAATTATAATACCTATACCCGTAGACATTCCAAAGCATATAGAAAAAAACAAAAAGTTTACTGCACCTGTTGCACCAACTGCAGCTAACGCATCTGCACTCACATATTTTCCAACCACCATGGAATCAACCATATTATAAAACTGCTGAAATAAATTACCAATTAACATTGGTAAGGCAAAAGATAACAACAATTTAACAGGGCTTCCTATAGTCATATCTTTTACAAAACTATTCTCCATTAAATCACCTTTATCAATATTTCTTATAACTCACCCTATAATTTGTTGACATAACCTTTTTCTCTGTTTTTAGACATTATGTCGTTATACCACAAAAAGTGGTATAATTGAAGCTGAAATTAATGGTGTTTATTTGTATTAGTTGCTCTAATTAACATTGAGCCATATAATTCCACCATTAATATCAAGTTTATAAACAACTTAAAATAGATTAACCGTATATCTGTCTAAAGAAGTTTTTTATTACCACTGACCAACACAAAGAGTTCTTTCAATTATCGCAACTGCAATAGTGGTAACAATGTTGGCACTTAGAATAGATATAGCTAGCATTGTTTTACTCTTAGCATACTTTCTCAATAAAATAAATGTAATGGGTAATTCAACGATAATGGTTAATAATAAGTAACCAGTAAGTACTATGTAATACGGTCCTTTATTAAAGGCTGCAGAAATGCTAAAACTACCACTGGTCGGAATAAAACGATAAGCTCTTTCAATATAGGGTGCAAGATATGAAAACAAATTAGCTAGGGATATAACGTAGAACACCCTTTTAAAACTCTGAATTTTACCCATCGTAAAAACAAATGCTATTTCAATAATTAAAGTCAAAATAATAACATAGGGCAATACCTTCATTGGGCTTGTTGTAATCCAATGCCAAGAGGAATTTGCATAAACATTCACAGGCACACAAATAGATAAAGCTCCAACCAAAAATGTTGAAAACAATCTATACCTATTCACGCATCAACCCTCCCTCCTAAATTTAGTACAATTTTATCATATTTTACATCTTAATTGAAGGAATTTCTAATTTGCTTATTCAAAAGCTTTTTCACATTATATCTACTTAGTCTGTAATTTATATTGGTCAATAGACTTATTCTTGTACAAGAAAGCATTTACAGGGCACTTATGTACACATCTTTGACATGAAATACATTTATCGAAAAATGTAACCTTGTCCTTGTTTACCTCTATATTGTCCACAGGACATTGCTTTTGGCATAAGCCGCACCGCGTGCACCTTTCCATATCCACAACAAGTCCCTTTTGAGCCCATTTTCTTGACCACATGTCAAACATCTTAAAAACCGGTTTTGCCCAAATTTCTCTGCTCTTTGAACTATTAAACAGTGTTTCGTTATTTAAAAACTTCTCTACTATAATTCCTGCCTGAGCCTTTGCTTTCTTCAAGGCATCAACAACTTGTGCCTCGGTAAACCTTTTAAACATAACTATATAGTAATTGTTAGGCATATAAACACAGTCTTCAATAATAACTTCAAAACCTATTTTCTTTAATTTTTTGCCAAAGACAGCCGGACCACAAGCAATAGAATTTGCTTGAGTAGAAAAAACAATACACTTTCTGTTGTTTCCTTTATCAATATGCTTATTTAACCATTCTGAATAGAACGCAGGAAACATTTCTGCGTGAATAGGAGCTCCAAAAACATAAAAATCATATTTATCTTCAAATCCAGTGTCTTTAGAAATCTCATATGTATCACAAGCCACATTTTTTCGTTCAAACTCTTCCTTTATAGCCTTTGCCACAAATTCGGTATTTCCTGTAGCAGAAAAATATATTATACAACCTTTCATACTAAGCACCCCTATTTAATTATTTGTGCATTAAATGATAACTAATTTATCTTTGCTCCAAACGGTAAAAGTCCAAGCTTTGCTAGTTTAAAGTGTTGGAGACCAAAGGGTATACCTATTATTGTAATACAAAAAAGAACCCCTGTTGTCAAATGTCCTAAAGCAAGTCCCCATCCGAAAAAAATAAGCCATAGGATATTTAAAAGTAAGCCTCCCACTCCAAAATTACCAACTTCAATCTTTCTTCCAAAAGGCCACAAAACAAATCCAGCTATTTTCATACACTGAACACCAAAGGGTATACCTACAATTGTAACACAAAGAATCAGCCCTGCAGCAAACCAACCTATAGCTGCAACAATGCCACCAAACAAAAGCCAAATAATATTACCTAAAAAGCTCATAATATTTTCCCTCACTTATATATTTATTTAAAGCCTTATTCACCTATTATCTTTACTAATACACGCTTCTGACGCTTTCCGTCATACTCTCCATAGAATATTTGTTCCCAAGTTCCAAAGTCTAGTTTTCCATCTGTAATAGCAGCTACAACTTCACGTCCCATAATCTGACGTTTAAGATGAGCATCGGCATTATCTTCGTAGCCGTTGTGTCTATATTGACTATGGGGTTTTTCTGGTGCTAGTTTTTCCAACCATTTCTCAAAATCCTGATGCAACCCCGACTCATCATCATTTACAAATACGCTAGCTGTAATGTTCATTGCATTAACCAAAACAAACCCCTCTTTAACTCCACTCTCATCAATACACTCCTGAACTTGCGGTGTAATATTGATATATCCTCTCCTTGAGGGCACATTAAAGTATAGTTCTTTTCGATATGATTTCATTTTTGCACCTCCTATGAACAGTTTTTTGCTTCAGTCTTTAAAGTATAATTTCATTATAATGAAATTATACTTTAAAACGCAATAAAATACTATTGGATATTAGCACCTAATAAAGATAATAAGAAAAATAAAACAACAATAATTTCCTTAACATTAAAGAAAACAAGTAAAGCTAAAAGCTTTCTTGTTTTATAAGACAAATTACTTTAAACTATATTAAAACAACATGTTAACCACTTTATTATTATCAATTCTTTTCATCTATAATTCTGTCCATTATTTCAGCTGCACATCTAACAAGTTCTAGGCATGGACGCTTTTTATAATACTTTTCGGTCCTTTCTTCAGGAACAGGAATATCCTGCCTAATATCTAATCCTAAAAGTTCACGGCAAATAATTGAGCCATTTATATCCCTAAACCTTTGAGCCAATTCTTGAATAAGCTCATAGTGCTTTTTCTTTGCATCCATGTCTTTCGGGTCAATATATCCACATTTTAGCCCTGCAATCATGAACATCGAAGAAACAGCACCACAAACCTCTCTTAGTCTTCCCATTCCTCCTCCAAACGAAGAGGATAATCTTATAGCCGTTTCAAAATCCATACCTATATCGTCGCAAAACGCTCCAATAACGGCCTGTGAACAGTTATACCCCTCTTCAAACAATTTTACAGCAGTATCTGAATTATTTCTCAAAATATCACCTCAAAATCACAACAAGCATTAGTGACCACCACAACTACCACTATGTTCATGCTGATGGCATACACTTCCGGTGGACTTTAGGTTGCCTCCTAAGTAATTTTTTACAGCTTGCTCTGCATCTCCTGTAGCACCAGTAATAACCTCAATAGACTTTTCACTAAATATTTCTATAGCACCGCCACCCATTCCTCCTGAAATAATCACATTCACACCTAAATCATTGAGATAATTGGGCAAAAATCCCGGTCTGTGTCCAGGGTTTTTATAAAACTCGCTATTTATTACTTTTTCACCCTCTACAGTATATACATTAAAGCCTTCACAGTGTCCAAAATGTTGTGCTACACTTTTACCTTCACTTGCTACTGCAATTTTCATAATCCATCTTCCTTTCAACTTTTTTGGTTGAATTCCAATACTCCAAAATTATTTATGTGCATATGCACATAATACACCTGTTATTATCCTCTTGTCAACTACTTTGTGTTAAATTCTATGTACCTTCCCAAAAAAACTAAGGCTTTTGCAAACGCAAAAGCCTTAGTTTTTATTTCGCTTCTTCCGAACGAAGTGAAAGAGTCAGAAAACTTTAACTCTTTTATGGCAAAGTTTTTACTATTCCAAGCAAGTACCTTCTTATGGCTCCAAAATCTAAGGCGTCTACTTCTCCGTCGCCATTTACATCTGCAGCCTCCATATCAATCTCAGGATGTGGAATACCTAATAATCTACACCTAAACAATGCAAAATCTATAGAATCCACATCTCCACTTCTGTCTAAATCCCCAGTAATTACTTTCGGGTTTGTAGGAGTAGGAGTAGGTGTCGGCTTGGTCGTAGGTTCTGGAGTCACTCCTCCTGGTTCTTCCCCATAGATAAGCACACCATCATCATATACTGGTATATACGGAGTCAACCCTCTAAAGGATACAGCATCATAGTCGGGGTCATCAGATAAATCTTTATAGGACCAATCATTTTCGTTTGAACCAATATCTGCATCCTTATATTTAATGGATACAGTTGCATCTTTTTCACACATCTCCCATTCAGTCGGCATAATCTTTGTCCCGGAAAAATCCAATGTGAAGTAGTAGATATTATCCTTGTATTGTTCTAAACCAATGAGCTTAGCTCCCTGATTTTCTCCAAGAGTAATAGATATATCCTCCAATCCTTTACCTGCTTCAAAAAGTTCGGTAAGATCCATAAAATAACGAACAGATAGTTTGTCCTTCATTGTAGGCGGATGTGCTGAACGGTTATTTAGCTGGAACATCAAATTCATTGCTCCAAAGCCTTCATATATTATCCAAGCTCGACAGAAGTATTCAGGGAAATCATCTTCCTCAGCTCTAAAATCTTCAGGCTTTGGCCAATTTTCAAGTGGATCACCACCATACATATCATACATTTTTGCCAAACTACCAACAAAACCCGCATTGTAATCAATGGCAACCTCGTTTAATCTATAGTCAGTAATGTCATCTACCCAACCATCATCTGAATTAGGACCTCCAACTAATGCTCCATAGAGTATATTACGATGGAAACCAGGTACATCAAGCATACTTGTCCAGGAACCATGACTAGTCCTGTGATGTGGATGCACTGGTGAATTTTCACCAAAACCCACCACATAACTACCTTTACGTGGGTTATCTCCTAAAGCATAATTTATCTGACTTTCTCCAAATTTTCTGTAGGTCTCTTTCTTAGAAGGGGTTCCAATAGTTTCGTCATCAGACCAAACAAAAGCTAAAAATGCTGCTGTTGTAGCATAACGTAAAGATCCCCACGGTGAAAGCCATGCCAATCCTCCAGGTGAATAAGTGATTCCACCTTCCGGCATCCAATAATCAAGGTTTTTCTCAACTAAAGCTGCATAATTCTCATCATGAGACGCTTGGGCTATTTTCATTGCCGCACCATAACTAACATCATCCCAACAATGGGTATGTCCGCCTCCGAGAGCAGTTGTAGGGAGACATTCTTTTGCCTTATCAAGATAAGTAGAATTGTTTGTCTTTATGTATAACCATATAGCACCCCATGCGAGGTCATCTAAATAGCCTCCCGATGGATATAAAACATCAAGAGGATTTCTGCCTCTATATTTGTCTCCAAAAGCAAAAATTTCTTCAGCGTGTTTTAAACAATCCTTTGCATACTCGGGATCAGTTTCTTCAAATATAATCGATGCAATTGCAAGAGCCCCGGCAGTTATACCTGCTATATCAGAACCCGGTGTTGAAGGGTCAAGCACAAAGGATTTCCTGTCAGTCATATAATCGAGCATCTCATGGGCAACCCAACAGCCATGGTCAGATTCATTATACCCACACATATAGTACAATACTTCAGGCTCAGGGTGTATTTTCATTAAATAATCCGTACCCCATTTAATTTCATCAAGAATCACATCCAATTGTCCTGACTTTTCAAAAGCCTCACGATACTCATATACATTCCATCCTAACTGTCCTGCAGCATAGGATATGGTATGAGTGAACTTGATTCCATCACCGGCATCTGCCCATCCTCCTGTAAGATCAAGACCAACATCTTGTCCATCAGTCATAGCTGAATCTGTACGATAAGGTAAAATGTAATCGTCAGGCAGATCACCAAGACGATTTGCCTTGTAGAAAAGAAGTGCTTTTTGCATCGCTTCACCATAATTATAGTAAGCATCTCCTGTCCGTGGTGAAGTTGCTGCTTGAGTTTTTTGTTTAGGAACAAATAAAGATGACATCAAAGAAGCTACAAGTACTATTGCAACACCTTTTGATAACTTCTTAAGTGTCAGGTTTAATTTTGTTTTCTTCATAACATCCTCCCCTTGTAATAATTTTATTTGTTATAAATTTATTGTTCTCTACGTCAAAAAAGCCTAAAAAGGCAATTGCAAAGCTTAATAATTGCCTATATATTTTGCAATAGACATTTTTACATTGATTTTTTGTATTGCAATATATAAGTTATTAAAAAATAAATAATTCTTTAATATAATTATATAATGACAAGCTTAATCTGTACAGGAAATAAAAAAACTAAATGACAGATATAAAAGAGATTTAAATTGCATATTTGTCATTTTTGCAAATAAATCCTGTGCTAATAGCGATTTACTCTAGAGACATAGACTACTGTAAACACACAAGGTACAGCTCTTACCTTTGTTGCATTCAAAGTCCTCAAGCCCACTAAATCTAAACGCTCTATTTATCTTGTCAAGCATATCCCTCTTCAATATATCTAGTTCTTTTTGAGTAAATTCTAGTTTTCGAAATTCTCCATAGTCTAAAAAATATAGGTAGGCACATACAGACCTTAATTTCTTTCCATTAAACTTGATAAGATCTCTAACAGCTTTAGAATAAATCATCATCTGAGGGCGGTAGTAATTGACCCTATCTTCAATATCTTCACTTTTTCTTATGACATTGGTCTTATAGTCAATAATGCATAGGTCTACAAACTCTCCCTCTTCATAGACATCTAACCTATCAATAATACCGTTTATCATAATCCTACTGCCTTGAGTTACAGGGATTCTGAAGCCTAACTCGACAAAACTTTTTAGCTTGTTGCCCCTTAGTAAATTTTTTAGCTCCTTCTCAATTTTCAGGTAGTTGTCTATAAAGCGTCTTCCATCATTAATAAAGCCCTCAAGTTGCTCCTTCTTAAAATTCGCAGCATAGTCTGTGACAACCGTTGCAAGCTGTGAATAGGCTTCAGATTTGTCGCTAATACCCTTTAAACGCATTTCTTCTAAAACCTTGTGTATTATCTTTCCCTTTTCTGCAGCTGATATCTTATACGTATTTTCAAGGGCTTCATTTATTTGATTGTCCTTTATGCTAATCCCTATTCCATTTGTATCTTCTAATGTTTCTACCATAAGCTTTGCCCTATATTCGTAAAAATACTTTCTAGGACAGTCTAGGTATTTAAGATACTGGGATACGCTAAACATTCCAGACACAGGGCTATCATATTGCATTATTCTTTTTTCGTATTCAGGCTTGACTTCATCACACCCATTAATTTCGTTCAATAGATTATCAATGTCTTCAATCATGATTTCCTTGGTAATAGTCTTTTCTGCTATAAAAGTACTACCCTCTATGGTGGCTAGACCTTCAACATTTCCATCATTCATATACATTGCGTATTTGAGTTGTCTCATAAAAGTATTAAGCTTGATATTCCCTTTTCTATCAACATACTCTTGATCTTCTCCGATAAATGCTAAAAACTCTTCCGCCCTTGTTGCTGCAACATAGAATATTCTTTTTGAATCCTCAATCTCCCTTTCAAGCTCCTTATTGTAATACATATTATATAGCGGATTGCCTTCTACAGACCTTTCTCCTCCACTGCTAAATATTGCAGTAATTCCGTAATCTTCGCTGAAAATAAACAGAGACTTATCTCTTTTTGCCTTCCAGTCTAATTCCTTTGACATATCAGGCAGGATAACTGCTTTAAATTCAAGCCCTTTTGAGGAATGTATGGTAAGTATTTTTACTGCATTGCTATCCTCAGTGTCAAGAAGTGCTTCCTCCTCCATAAACGAATGTTTTTCGAGCACATCAAGGTATGTTACAAACTCTCTAGCTTTATAAAGCTTTTTTTCATCAAATTCTTTTGCAATAGTCATCAGTTTTTCAAAGTTTCTATATTTCTGAAAACCGTTAACTTGAGTTAAAAGTATTTGTTTATAACAAGTTATTTCACTTATGTGATAAAGAAGCTCATGGGCACTTAAAAAACCCTTCAACCTTTTAAGCTTAGTTAATATATTATGAGCTCTTTGTATTATCTCTATATCCATCGCATTACATCGGCTTGTAAGCTCGTGCAGACTCTCTACAATCCCCTTTTCCTTTTGGTCTCTAAGGAAGGAGAAAAACTCGAATAGCAATTTATCGTCGAAGGAAAATATTGGTGAACGAAGTGCACCCGCAAGTGACGTAAGATCGTCAGAATTCACTATGAATCTATAGAGATTAATAATATCAATTATCTCCTGTCTTCCCCAGAAACCTATTCCCCCAAGTACACTGTAGGGGATCTTATGTTTTCTAAGGAAATTCTCTATGGAAGAAAGGTGTGTCCTGCTTCTCAACAGTATTGCTATATCCTTATAATTAAAGCCTTGATCTAAGAGCTTTTCAATTCTTTTAGCGATTACCAGACTCTGTATATTATCATTTTCCACCTTTAGCTTTTCCACTCTACCAAGCTCTAAAAGTGATCTTTTAAGCTCCTCCTGTTTACCATCGTCTTTAAGAAGGCTTTTAACTTCATCCCAAGCTTTATTTTGAGAGCTATCCTCCACAGGCTTTTCAAGAAGAATAAGCTCAGTTCTTCCACCATTTTTTATTTCCCGGTCATCAGGAACTTTTAGAGCTTCGTAAGGCTCAATGAGCTTGCTAAACAGGCTATTGATAGTGTTAATTATTTGAGAAGTACTCCTATAGCAGTTTGAAAGAAGCTTCACTTCACCTTTCTCCCCTACATCTTGGCATATCCGGTCGAATATCTTATAATCCGTGCCTCTAAAGCCATAAATTGACTGTTTGTGGTCTCCTACTATAAACAGTTTTCCTGGTTGGATATTGCCATTTGCATCAACTGCAAGCTTGTATATTATTCTTTTTTGGAGCTCATTTATATCTTGAGCTTCGTCAACTAGAATAAACCTGTAGATGTTTCTATATCTTTCTCTTACTTTCTCATCTTCAAGGAGTTTGTCCGTAAGTAGCTCAAGGTCATTGAAATCTAATAGGTTGTTTTCGTTTTTAAAGCGTTTGTATTCGGCATCAAGTTTTTTTATTATTTGGTGAGCTAGTATTTCCACAATATTCAGTGGTACAATTATTGACTCTACATTCTCTATTTTCGACCTATTAAGAAAATCTAATTTATTTGTCAAAGAGGTTAATCTATATGCCTCAGTAATATTTAACCCCTTCTCTCTTATTTTGTTATACATTTCCAAAATGCTGTTTGCAAGTTCTCCGCCTATTATAGCGTTGCTTGTGTACATTTCAAGCAGTGTATTTACTTCGTCACTAATTTCCTCCTTTGAAAAGATGTAATCAATTGCTTCCTCCACAAGTCTTCTTAAATTCGTTTCTCGATCATACTCCTCAATCACCTTAAAATATGGATCTACCCCTAGATGGTAAAAATTCTCCCTTATAAGCTTGCTGCAAAAACCGTGGATAGTACTTATGTTTGCTAGGGTAATGCTATCCCTTATATGCTCTAAGCCTTGTTTTTTTTGTGCATTTGTTTCTTTCTTCATTTCCTGTATAACTGCATTCCTTATCCGTTCCTTCATTTCTAAAGCAGCCTTTTCGGTAAAGGTTATTGCAACAATATTTTTTATATTTATATCAGGAACTTCCATAAGAAGCCTTAGATACCTTTTTGATAATACCCTTGTTTTTCCAGAACCTGCACCGGCCCTTACTGCAATATTTTTAGAAATATCAAGGGTCTCATACTGTTCTTTGTTAACTCCATATTCAAGACCTTTATCCTTCATCGCAATCCCTCTTCTTTATAACCACTCTGTATTTGTCAAACCTACATATACTCTTAAAGCGGCATTGATAATGTTCACTAGGACAATGGTAGGGTAGGGTGAAATCACCTTTTTTTATTTCTCCCACTATATTCTCAACCCTATTTTTCAACCAATCCATTAAGATTTCGAAGTTCAACATACCCATTGTTATCCTTGGTCCTTTATTACCTGAAAACAGAAACTTTTTATATTCAGTTCTGACAAATCCATCACGTTTTGCTCCCTCAATACTGTAGTATAATAGTGCCATACATTCCGGGTTTTTTATGCCATAATCTCTTTTGAATTTATTCAGTATACTGTGATAATACACAGCAAGTTGGTAATCTTCACCTGTCACACAATCCTTAAAACTCTTTATTGATCTCCTTTTATAATCATACATGACAAACTTACCGGTATAACTCCCGTCTTCTTGCACTTCAAGGTCTAGTCTGTCAATAAAGCCTTTAAATTTACCCCCATTAAAAACATTGGTCTCCTCAAAAAACTGTTCTAGGTAAACCGGTTTTATGTGTTTGCCTGTTTTTTTATGATAATTCTTAATATAATCGATATCCTGTATTAAAAACTGCTTTAATAACTCGTATATCTCTCTTTTTCTTGCTTCAAAGACTACAGCACTAATCCTAGTATTCTTAACTTCAGCGAGGGCATCAGTGACAATACTCTTTAGTCTTTCTTCATCAAAGGTTTCAATCTCCAGATTTTCTTTATAATATTGCCTAAGTACTTCATGATAAAGTGTCCCCTCATTTTTGGGGTTTAGTTCCTCATCTTCATCAAAAGAGCCCAATTCCAAAACCTTTTCAAAGAAATACTTAAGCCTGCAGGATGCATAACTGTTTACTTGATAGGCACTATAAGTATAATCGTTGAGCAGCTGTCTTAAGGGTGTTTTTCCTATAAGACCATCGTATTGGTTAAAAGTTTCAGAAGAAAACCTCGCATAATCCACTTTCCCCGAATTATTTATATAGGATAACTCCCTAGAGGACTGCACAGAATTTATTACAGGAAGAAAACCTTTTATTTTATCTAAATGCTTACCTTTGCATTGCCAAATAGTACTTAAAGCCGCCTCTCTTACTTCACTTTCGCTCATAAGATCATCTTCTTCATATTTAAAACGGTCTCTCATATACACCTTTTCACTTGTTATTTCCTTTAATGTGGCTTTTGTAAACAATTGCTCCACATTCTCAAGAAAAGAGGATTTTATGATGAAACCTCCCTGCTCCTTTGATGTTCTATAACTGAGATAAAGTCCTTTTCTAGCTGATGCACAAGCAAGGTTGAACCGTATTTTTTCCCTTTGAAGCTCCCATTTGTAGTTATACAAATTAATCCCGTTTTCATAAAGAATATCATCTTCAAAATCATCAAAAATACTTTTATTTGAAGGAGCAGGAAATTCGCCTTCATTAATACCAAGAATAAATACATAATCATAGTATTGTCCTCTTGCAAGATCCGGATTTATCACCTTTACTCCTGTTGCTTTTGATGTAACCATATCTATAGTTTCGTTAGAATATATCTGCAAGAAAGAATTTAGAAAATATTTAAAATCAAGCTTGTCTTCCTCAAGCCCGCAACTTATGTATATATGTTTCATTCCATTAAAGGCATTAATGAGCTTGTCTAAAGTCCTCATATCCCTTATGAACATTTTCGAATTTATAGCTTTCTCTTCATATAAACTTATGATGTTGTTTCGTATATCTAAGTCTTTTATAAGTTCTAACACCGCTTCAACATGTTGTGACACCTTATCTTTTTGAGAGAGTGTTTCTCTAAATTGTGTTACCTTTTCAAAAAGAGCTAATAGTTTATTAAAAGCAGTAGCTTCGATAATTTCATTGTTTACCACTTCATTTTCTAATGCTTCTGCATATTTTACAACATCTTCCATTTCTGTATTTTGTTTTTTAGCGTCAGAAGGTATCAGATATTTTGATTCTATAAAATCTTTTAATAGGTCAATATTTTTTAATGGTGTTTCCTTGTCTATTATGCTTAAAATATCTCTTACAAGCGGCTGTTCTAAAAGATGCTGTTTGGGCTGTATACTTATAGGAAGGCCATATTCATTAAATATTTTGAGCATACAATCTTGGTATAATTCCATATCGTTTACATACAAAGCAAAGTCTTCGACTTTCCCTTGACCACTGATGAGCATTTTCTTTATTAGTCTTGCTACCTGCCTAACTTCATTTTCTACGCTAGGAGCATTGAGAATTTTTATATTGCCAGCTTCATCAATAATTTCTGAGACCTGTGAAAATAGATTTGCACCTACTGATAAAAGCTTCTTTTCAACAACCTCATAGCCTCCAGCATAAGCCTTATCTTCCATAAAACCCATTTCAATAAAATCTTTAACTACTTCACTCAAAACAAATTCATCCACAATGTGATTCTTAAATGGAATACTTGCAATAAACCTGATGTCTGGATAATGTCTTAAAACCTGTACGAGAAGTTCTTTATTAATCGGGTCTATGTTTATAAATCCATCAACAGCTAATACTTCGATATTTGCAAATATGGGGGCTTCTTTAGCCATCTCTACAGCCTTAATGGATATATCATCAATATCATATATATCTTTGTCTTTTTTATAATTCTCATACCAACGAAATACTTTTAAAACGTCAGTACATTTATTATAAAGGATTTTATTGTCGGTAATTTTATTAAAGTTATCTATTTTAGTTTCTAAATTCTCAGCTGTCAGATTTAATCTCTTAATCCTTTTTATAATTCTATATAAAACTTCAATAAAACCAAGTTTATTATACACTTTATTAAAAAAAAGTAATTCTCTACTTCCAACAAGATACCTTAAAAGACTTCTTAGTATAAGTATAGATGCGGATTCATTTATAGTTTTAGAAGCAGGTATACTGTCTTTGACTATCTCCCTTTCAAGATCGTCAAATCCAAAAATATAATGGTTTACCAACCCACCATGTCTTTCAATAATCCTTTCTCTTACATCAAACATAGCTTCCTTTGAAGGAAGTATATATATAAATCTATTTCCATTCTCTAATGCATTTACACATTGTTCAACAATCTTTTCACGAATATCGGAGTAAATTGGTAGATAGTATAGTTTTCTCATTAAATATTTCACCTCCAGGTTTCAAAGGTTTATTTAAATACACACTGGTGATGAGCTAATAGTATCATTTGGATTTAAACACCATAAGCATCTACTTTAAATTCATATCAATTTTTTCTTATATAATCCGATAATAAATATAACAATTGCTTTGAATTAGTATTTATGTTAGTGTTAGTTTTTATACAGGAGCGGATAATTATGAGAGAACTTAGATACAAACTTTACAGCAGTGCAGGCTTTGAAAACCTTACCGAAAACCTCGTGTTTGATGAATTAGATGATTTTATTCAGAAAGCAAAAAACAAGTCATCCCAGCAGTTTTGCTTTTGCAATATTTGCTTAGCAGATGTAGCTGCTATAGTGCTAAATGAATTAGAATCATTCTATTGCTCAAATTTTATTGATAAAAATAAATATCAAGATTATTACAAAAAACACAAGATAGAAGTTCAAAGGAAAATTGTAAAAGCTTTTGATTTAGTTAAGCAAAACCCCCATCACGCTGATAATATAATTTCTTCGAAGGAAAGAAGAAATTAGGATTCATCGTTCCTTTAATCCTTTTAAAAAAACAAAACTGTTCTTTAACAAAAATACGCACCCTTTACAGGGCTATCAGTATTGTAATGTAATCTTCTAAGACTATCTTTTAGACCACCCTTCATGTACTCTTTTCTTTCATAATAAAAATCTAGGATATCTTTAAAATCAGGGTCAACTTCCCCTTCTTCCCCTGCAATAGCTTCAGCGATTTCCTCCTCTAACCTTAGATCCGGTTCCGATTTATCCACTTGGTTAGTTTCATGGTTTATTTTTAAAGAACCTCCTTCCCAAGGAAAAACATAGGTCTGTGCCATAAATCCACAAATATCGGGTGAAATTAACGAACCTTCCAGCCAATTGTGATTAAGTGCAAAAGTCAATGTATTACCTGTAATGCGTACAAACTCCGGATAATCATTAAAATCACTGGTATTTCCAGCTACGATTAAACCATTTTGTACGGGATCGTTTTTACTGTATTTCATACAATTAACACCAAATACTTTTGAAATTGCTTTACCTAAAATCTCACAATTACGTCCCGGCAACATATATATTGTTTCTGGGAAGCGTTCAAGTCTTACAAGATATTCTTTAAGTTTGTTTATAATAATTTTCACTTCACTATTCGTACCAAACTTAGCAACAAATCGTCCTCCTGCTACCTGCAAAGCATCTTCAGCAATCTTATTGTCAAAATATTCAAGGACAGCTCCTCCATACTGGATATATTGCCAATCTCTAATAATATATTCAGGTTTTTCAATTGTTTTATATCTTAGTAAACATTCTTCCAATTTGCTAAGTGCAGAAAAAATAGCTATTGTATTTCTATCCCGAATGTCTATGTTGTCTTTAAATTTTATTTTTGTGTTGTTAATAAACTGTTCAATACCATCCGGCTCATTAGATAACAGCGAACACCAATATAGCTGGCACCATGCCCAGAAACTGTTCCCTAAATCAATTTGCTTTAACAGTTCCATTCCTTTCTCAGGTTGAAATTGTGCGGTATATGCAATTGATAGCTCCATAGCGACACTAAGAGAATTGTTTGATAATACTAAAGACCTTTCAAGAAACGGAATTGCCATTCTGTAATTTCCTACATCTATAAAATGATACCCCAAATCATAAAAGGGTTTACAATTATTAAAATCTGCAATAGCCTTCTTGAATAAAGCCGCTTCTTCTCCTCCCCCTAGCTTTTCAATCACTAAAACTGCTAATTCATATGTAGGTTTGAAATCAGGGTCAGCAGTAAAAGCATGCATCTGTAATCTTAGTGCTTCTTCGTAGTTCGCCTCATCAAAAGCTTTTTTAGCTGCGTTATAATGCCCAATTGCAGGCGATTCATTATTATTTTTTTCTCCATACAATTTATTAATATCCATAATTTTCTCTCCTTCTTAAAGCTTAATATTTCAAGTCCTGTGCATCAAATTAGCTTTGTTTATTTATACAAACATAATACAATTTGTCAAAACCTTCTGCTTTGTTCTAAGCAAGTTATAGCAAGGCTTAAATGAAGATTTGTTGCACTATTCAGTCTCACCTAAGTATTTAAAATGCTGTAGATAATCAAATCTCTACAGCATTTTTATAAAAGATGTTTCAAAAATCAAACTAAATAAAAAACATTAACCCCAACGTTCTAGCTTTTTATTCTTTATCTTTAGTTTTCCATAATTTAAGCTTCCCAGATTTTACATAATAGATGAATATTACAATTAGAACACCTGACGAAATTGAATGCCATACCCATGTATACTTACCTACATTATCTTCATAATTAGTCTCTTTTTTCTCATCAGAAGATCCTGTTGAAGTTCCACGGCTTTCAACAAAGGCAACATTTGCACCTTCAGGTATACTATCCACCTTTTCCAATACCACATCATCAAAGCATGCCTTTCCTGTATTCAAATTTCCATATCCACCCAAGCCCAAAGAAAATTTTATGATGTCTACGCCTTCGCCTGTCCTAATATACAGTTCAGTGTATTGCCATTCACCAACAGTCCCTTTTATATCTAGCGAACAGGTTGTAGTTTCTTGCAAGGATATATTTGCACCTATTTTATCTCTGCCTACATTCTCTGCTTTGATCCAAGCAGAAGCCTTATACTGTGAATTAGGCTCCACTCTTACATCCTGAACATAGCGAGAATCTCTCCCCTCTTTATTCTCAATAATAGCATAGTTTTCTCCACTGTTGGGATTATCTTGCCCTATCGTAAACTCAACAATACCCGGCTTTTCATCCCATACCCATGTATTCCAATAGCTAGGTCTATTACCATTTACATCTTCAAAGGAAGGATTTTGTATTAAATTACCTGTAGCAAAAACACATTGATAAGACATTGTACATGTCAGTGCTATAGATAACATATAAAATATAATCTTCTTCAACATTTTAATCTTGCCTCCAAAAACAATATAATTCATCGCACTATTCAACCATATCCGCTACCTGTTTCCCAAGTCTGACGGCATAATTTTGTCCCCTGTCTTCGGGATATATTTGTGCCATGCTAGCTAAAAACAGGTTTTCCACTGGAGTGTTGATTTCTGGCAAAATTTTCGAATATTGTTGTACAACAACGGGTTGTGCATAGCTTGTTCTGCTAATATGCACTTTCTTGATCTTTGACTCATCCCAATTTGGAAACATAACCTTTAGGTACTTAATAAATTCTCTGCGAATCTTATCATCGCTAAAGGAATACATCTCATTCTTTTTGTCTAGATATCTTGACAGATAAATGACATGTGACCCATAGTCAGCATTAGTGACTAGGTTAGTTTGTTCTATTAATAGCACAAAGGGAAAATCTCCCTCTGCAATTGTAGTCCAATAATAATCGGATAATTTCTCAGATAGTTCTAAAACCATACAAATGTTGGCTTTGTACTTTATCTTTGAAAGCTTATCTTTGTACTCTTTTGGTAAGGGAGCATTCATTTCATTGAAAATCTCTGGCGAGGTAGTCACAATTACCCTGTCAAAAGTAAAGTTCTTTTCCTTACTGTAAACTTTCAAAGTTTTGTCTTCTTGGGATTCAATCCTATCCACAGGACTTGAGTAATATATTTCTCCACCGACCTTGATAATTTTCTCTGCTAACTTATCATATACTACTCCAAAACTCCCCTTCATATAACCTAATAATTCCTTGTTAAGGTTTTTACCCCTTGTTGAACCACGGAGCTTAAATTTGTTCCAAATCCAAGTACCGGAAATTTCATCCGAATCATAATCAAATTTCGAACTAAGTAAAGGTCCCCAAACTTTTTCATACACATTCTTACCTGCATTTTTTATTATCCAATCTTTAGAGCTCATTTTCTCCAACTGACTCCAGTCCTTGATAAACTTCGCTTTAAACACAAGCATTCCCATTTTTATCCTCTCAATAAATGAAAGCTCTTTAAAAAGCAACAAATCTATTGGGGAAGTAAAAGGATAAAGCTTGCGGTTTATATATATGGAGTTTTTGGGTTCAAGCCACATAAGTTCAGAGGATAAACCTAATTCTTCGATAAGATTAATTATTTCTACATCATTAGTAAATATATGATGATAATATTCTTCCAATCTTTCATTCCCAACTGTTAGAGTGTTTACCAAGCCACCATGTTTTTCCTCTGCTTCAAATACGGTAACCTTATGACCTTTCTTAACAAGTTCATTCGCGGCAACAAGTCCTGTAGCACCTGCTCCAACTATACATACGTTCATAATCCCTCGTTCCTCCTTCTTTCTCACCAATCGTTAACTCTCTATCTGCTTATGCTGCTTACGAGGTAAAATATCCTTTATCATTAAACCACCTGAAAAAACAACCAACAGTACCGTTAGTAAAGCAAAGGGCATTGCAACTGGATCATAATTTTCCAACCAGAAAACGTCCTTCCACGATAGATGATATATATACCAATGGTTTGCAGTAACACATGTACTTAACACAATCAAGGGTATAACCAACCACTTTTTCCAAAGGACACATACGGCAAGAAAAATTATTGCCGGAAGCAAGTATCTTTCATGCATTTTTGTCATAAAGGTAAAGGCACTTGCCATAATAAAGAAAGCTGAAAAATACATTGCAAAATCGCTTTTCCTATTTTTGAGCAGATACACAAAAGCTATACCTATGGAAATCAAAAACAGTATACTTCCCCATGTGTTGTATGAAAATATGAAAAATATATTTGAATCATCTACAGGTTGTCCCCCCAATAGCGTCCAAAGATTAAAGGCATTAGCAGTCGCATAGGGATAATCCTGAACACTAGTTAGGTACAGATTAGGCATCCAACAAAAATAATCTATCGACTCCGCTATAAAATCTTTTACGATAGAGGTACTCTTTAATTGTTCATAGGGAGCCATATGATAATAAAAGGGATTAATAACCACAAAATAACAGGATATTCCTATAGCAATAGCTACAAACGTTTCCTTGATACACTTTTTAACCTTTTCTTTTGTTATCTTTGAAAAATCAAAGAGTTCTTTGTAAAAGAGTATCCCTAAGGGCGTCAACAATGCACTTTGTGGCTTTGTCAATATCGCAAATGAATACAATACAACTGCAGTCATTTTACGATTTATACTAAAGGCATATATCATTCCTATAAGCAAGGTAGCTGGAATGGAATCAAACTGCCCCCAAATTGAAGAATTGAAGAAAACTCCAGGATTAAGTGCATATGCGATACCTAAAATAAACCCGAGTCTTTCTTTTCCGTATTTTTTCCCGATTTTATAAATCATATAAGCACCTATTAATTCTGCAACAACAGCCCATAGCTTTATCAAAAAAGCATGACCAGCTGCACCAATAGAAAAGGTTTTAACTATTATTCCCGTAATCCAAAGGCAATACAGATATGCCGGTGCATATACAATATGATACGTTTCATAAAGACCAACTGGACCTTTTTGAGCAAGGTACAAGCCCCATGCCCGGTATCCTCCCATATCAACCTGATAGCTTGGAATGGCTGTCAACAGCAATCTTATTATGACTACAGCTACTGAAACAATTAAAAAAGTTCTGGGAGCAACCGGTTTTTCCATAATATCAACCCGCTTGCCCTTTTTTACACTCATTTTGCCTTTCTTATCCATACTTTAAAAACCCACCTTGTATTAATAATAATTACTATAAACAAGCTAAATATTACTTATAAATAATCTTCTTGTAGAGAATAAAATTCCAGCATACTACCGATCCCATAACTAGCACCTTAGAAATCTCAGGTAAAATGCCGATTTTATCACTCAAAAAGTATAACAATGAACTAGTTGCAATCAAATTAAATACGAATAAAACACCATATTGTTTTAATTGTTTGAAGATATTAACTTTTGATTTGAAGGACCAAATCCTGTTAATTAGAAAATTGAACCAGAATACAACAACGTAAGCAATAGCGTTTGCCAGTAAATAACTATATGTAGAACTTTTTAAGTTATAGTCAATCAAGTTCTCTGCAAAACCTTTTGCCAAAGAATAGCCTATTGGAAAAAATCTTGCAAATATAACATTATAGAATATGTTAAAAAGTGAATATTCAATTACAAACCCAGTAAAACCGGTAATTACATATCTCTTCATTTGAGAAAGAGTTTCAGGCGTCAGCATGTCAGAAAAGAACTTGTACTTTTTAAGCCTGTTTAACAAACTACTAAATAACATAAACTCCTCCAAAGGCTATAGAATTAAAACGAAATATGGTTTAATTATAGCAACGTATACATAAAAAAGCAAACTAAAAATCCTTATTCGACTATTTCTACTCGTAATAATATTTGTAAATACAAAGTCAACAAAAAATGCCCCATTTCATTATGAAATCGAAGCATTTTTTGAAAAATATATTTCTATAGCAGTATGAAAACCAAAAGCACTATTGACCCCACTGACCCCATTGACCCCATCCACCTCCGTCGAAGCCACCTCCGCCTCCGAAGCCTCCGCCGAAACCGCCTCCAAAACCGTTGCCCAAGTCATTCAGATTAAGACCATTAGAATCAATCAAGCTACCTGAATTAGCGTTTTGTGCTGAAGTGGTACTTGGAACTGTTCCTTTGAGTTGTCCATCAACACTTTGTGCACGAAGATTTCCTAGTTTTATAAATGCAGTAATAGCTTTTTGGTATTGGTCATATGTACAAAATGCACTCTTATCATTTTGTACATGTTGTGATATCAATGAATTCAACTGCTGAATTTTCGCCTCAAATTTACCGTTTGCAAAATATTCATCAACAAGCAATCTTAAGTACTGATGATATTTATCACGATATGAAGAGTTTGCAAGCAATTTTTCGATAAGAGGTCTTGTTGACATTTCCACCCCGCTTACCGGCGTATCTATAGGAAAATTAATGGCTGTTTTAACATCTCCAGTCATGAATCCTCCCCAAGCAAAATTGTAATCCCAAGGCAAAATAGTTATTTGTCCATTTCTTTCATATATATAATAATTCTGTGCCATAAACGATGAATAGCTATCAAGGTTGACTACAAAAGTATGTGCTGCTAGGTAACGTAAGATAGCATCTACATCAAAATAAGTTTCAAGATCTGTACCATTGGATAAAGCTTTTAGTGCAGCTATAACCCTTTGATAATCATCTTCCTTGGTAGTCCCGACTCCATTTGTGAATATATCCGGATAGCTAGAAGAATTGTCATCTTTATATTGCAAAGATCCACCGCCACCTCCAAATCCTCCAAAACCTCCAAAACCACCAAAGCCTCCTTGTTGATTCTGTCCATTATCAACTGATGACATTTTTACATTATACAGCTCACCTTTTTTGTCTCCGAAAACTCTTTGCTTGTAATTCTTGTTATATAGTTCAACAGCAAAATAGGTCCCCCATGGTTTGCCGTTTACTGAAATGTTGGAATAGCCAAATAAAGGTGCCTTCACTCCAACTAATTTCATCATATCAAAGGTTACATACTCCTTCATATATGTATAATCACCAAGCATATTGTTAAGTACAAAACTTTCAAGCCCAAAACAAGTTTGATTTTCGACAAACTTGTCAAATTTTAAACGAAAACTATAACGGTCACTGTTAGAATTAGCAACCTGGGTTAAACTCGAATTACCCTTTGGACGAATACCCACATCAGTAAATTTAGTGCCATTAACCACTACATCAACTTTAATGTATTCCTCTTTTGTAGCATTATCAAGCATATATTGCCAATCAGCTTCATTAGCAAGAATTTCAACAGATATAATTTCCTGACCAAATATCTTTTCTGCATACTCCAATTTATTCTCACTATTTGAACCGCTATTGCCATTATTATTGCTATTTCCATTTCCTATTTCGGTATCAAAGCCTAGAATATATCTCCTTAATATACCAAAATCAAGTGAATTTGCCTCTCCATCTCCATTTAGATCTGCAACTGATTCGTCATTAAGTTGTTGAGATCCTAATAAATATTTTCTGTAGTATCCAAAATCTAGAGAATCTACATTATTATCATTGTTCAAATCCCCTTTTTGGGCTGCAAACGATACCATAGGAAATAAAGTACTAACTGACAAACTCAACGTTACAGCAGAAGTTAAAAACCATTTTCTCTTCATACATACTCCTCCATATAATTAATTTTTATATTAACTTCTTTTACATTTATTATATCACGCCATTGGCGTTTATTGACATTTATCTGAACAAAAACATTTTTTCTATTCATTAAATAATATTAAAACCCATAAATCACCTTAATAAACACTTCTTGTTTTCATTCTAACAAACAACACTTAATTGAACCTTAAAACACACATTAAAATTCATATTAAAATTTAAGCTTTATTAACGGCATAGTTTTACATTTCCACTGTTTGTATACATACAAATTGTGGTTGTTGATTGGTAAATAATATAGTATTATTAAAGTATAGATACAAGCTATTTTATTGGGAGGAGAATAAAAAATGAAAAAGTTATGTTCAGTTTTAATGGTGGCGGTAATGTCTCTCTCGTCTGCCATCCTGCCCGCTTTCAATGCGTCGGCAGCAAGCATATCCAATTCTAGCTATCCCGAAGCACTAAAGTATTCGATTTGGTTTTATGATGCTAACAAGTGCGGGAAAGATGTAGCAGTGGACAATGTATTCAGTTGGAGATCGGCATGCCATACCACCGATGGAAGTGACATTGGTATTGATCTTACTGGAGGCTTCCATGATTGCGGAGACCATATCAAATTCGGTATAACAAACGGATACGCTGCATCCATCTTAGGTTGGTCACTGTATGAGTTTAAAGCTGGTTTTGATGCTTCTGGAACTACCAACAAAATGTTATCCACACTCAAGTATTTTACCGATTATATTATGAATTGCCGTGAAAGTTCCACAAAATATTATTACCACGTTGGTGATCCTTCCGATCACGAGTATTGGGGACCACCAGAAGCACAAACAGGATCTAGAACAATAAAGCGTTATATGGGTTCTGGACAAGGTGCTGCCGATGTATGCGGTTTGTATAGTGGTGCTCTTTCACTTATGTACTTAAATTACAAAGACATCGATCCAACATATGCCAATAAGTGTCTTACAGCTGCAAAAGAACTTTATGCTCTAGGTAAAAACAATCCTGGTGTTGGAAATGCAGATGGCTTTTATACATCGTCCGATTGGAAAGATGACATGGCATGGGCAGCAATGTGGCTATACGTTATAGAAAAGAACAACTCCTACTTAAATGATGCTAATTCATGGTTACCTTCACCCGCTACAAACTGGACCATGTGCTGGAATGATATGAAGCTTGCTGTTGCTGCAGTTGGAGCATCGGCAACAGGAGATTCTAAATATAAGGATGCCCTGACCTCTAGCATGACTTTTTGGAAGAACGGTGTTAGTACTTCAAACGGCGGATTAAAAATACTCGACTCATGGGGTACCTTAAGATATACTTCAGCTCAGTGTATGCTTTCACTTGTATACTACAAGTTATACAAAGACGAATCAGCTAAGAGCTTTGCCAAATCGCAAATAGATTATATTTTGGGTGACAATCCTGCTAATATGTCTTATATCATCGGATTTGGATCAAATTATCCTAAACACCCACACCACAGAGCAGCTAGTGGATACGTAGGTTGGGACAATTGGAAGAGTCCTGCAAAGAATGTTTTAACTGGTGCACTAGTTGGCGGACCGGATAATAGTGATAGATATACTGATGAGACAGACAAATTTACATGTACTGAAGTAGGAATAGACTATAATGCAGGTTTAGTCGGTGCTATGGCTGGTATGGTTCAATTCTACTGTGATATACCACAATATACCAACCCACCAGTTACTCCTACGCCTACAAATCCATCAATTAAATATGGTGATATAAATAATGATGGTGAGGTAAATGCTATAGACTTTGCAGCTTTAAGACAATACTTACTTGGTATTCCAACATCAAATTTAAACCTAACTGCTGCTGATGTTAACCTTGACGGTGAAACTGACTCTTTAGACTTTGGAATAATGAGAAGATTCTTGCTTGGAATGCTTGGTTCATTACCCTATAGAGGTTAGTTAAGTTAAAATAATACATAACTTATTTGGTCAAAACTAAAAAATGAAAATCCTAAGAATATAAAACAAAGTGTGTAAGTACTGACAACCAATACTTACACACTTTTTTTTATAAATTAAAAAATTTATCCATAGCCATGATGGATTGTAGATATAACTACTTAATAAATCTATGGATAGTCTTACTTTAATCTTTAGGTATACCAAACTGTGCAAGACTACCGTTTTTATATCTATTATCACTTGTAACTTCTTTACCTACCCATGAAGGAGGTGTATAGTCATTTGCAAGTTCTTCATTTTTGAATTCCATTTCATAATAAGCTAAGCCTTCTAAATCGCCTTTGAAAATATCAATTGCAAAAGTATTTCCATGCTCGTCAGGACCCTGGTATCTTGTCTTATAGATAGTATTTCCTTCAACTTTTTTATATAAATTATAGTACTCTTCTTCGGTAATCCAGAAATTACGTTCTTCTCTGACCATGCCTCTATAATCAACACTTGCTTTTATGGTGAGATAAAACATTCTATTATCCACATTCCTAAGTCTAATTTCTGGTGAAAAATTTATATATGACTGAGTTATTTCATATGTATCTAGAGTTTTAAGATCATAAGGAATATTCTTTGCCTCTATTAAGAATTTTCTTTCAATCTCCAGACCTTCCACTTGTGTGGATGTAGGCTTAACTGTAATTGTTGGTGTAGGAGTCGGTTTGCGAGGAAATTCGGTAATTATCCCAAGTAAGTATTTTCTGTAAATTCCATAATCAATTATATCTACATCTCCATCACCATTATCATCGGCTGCCTCTAGACCATGTATGTAACTGAAGTCTTTTACAACTCCAAGAAGGTAGTTTCTTATTTCTCCAAAGTCAATTGAATCAGTTTTTCCGTCACCATTTATATCACCAACTACCAAACCTTTATCGGTATTGTCAGTGGTAGTTGTTGATGACCTAGCATTTACTGCAAATAAACTTAACATGATTGCAAAACTCACTAAAACCATAGAAATAACAATCTTTGTTTTCTTCATTTTTATGCTCCCCCCATCATTTAATATGCACCTTCAAATTTTTACGTCACATTAATTACATTATTTTCTCTGAAATTTCGTGGTTGTTTACTTATAAAAATTATATCATTTTTATGAATTCTTGGAAATGTATTTATTTGGTCTGGTAATAAAAAATAATATTATTCTTAAGTATTGAACCTTAGTTATTGTTGCATTTGTATTCAAAACAAAACCCCCTCACAAGTCACTAAATCAACTTATGAGGGGTTATTATAAACTACAGTATTCAATCCAACAGCTTATGATACCTCTTGTTTACTTATGGATACAACATAATTTTTAATATCGGGAAGTCCGTTATAAGTTGACACATCTTCATCATCCACCACAACTAGGGTAGGTGCGGATTTGATATTATAGGTACGTACCAAATCCATATTTTCTGCTGCATCCAAATATTCTACCCCTAATACATCCTTCAAATAGGCTTTTGCTGTAGGACAATTAGGGCATGATTTAGTTGTGAACAACATCCTTCTTTGGTTTTTTACTTTTTTTGGTGATTTACCTAATGCTGTACTTATATCATAGGTTTTCCTGATCTTAAACTCCTGCGATTTACCGTTGTTCCAATTTCCTACAGGTCTGTAGTAGCCGGTAATTCTACTGTATACTTCTGTCTCTTCATTACATTTAGGACATGTATATTCTTCACCTATTATATATCCGCAATTTCTACAAATAGAATACGTAGGAGAAATGGTGTAATAAGGCAGCTTGAAATTTTGTGCTATTTTCTTTACAAGCATGGCAGTGGAGCGCCAATCTTCAATCTTCTCTCCTAAGAAGGCATGAAATACTGTACCACTGGTGTATTTCACCTGGAATTTGTCCTGTACTTGCAATGCTTCAAAAATATCTTCTGTATAACCAACAGGCAAATGAGAGCTATTGGTATAAAAAGGTGTGTCCCCTTCTTTTCCTGCACATTTTATGTCAGGCCATCTTTTTCTGTCATGCTTCGCAAGCCTGTAAGATGTTGACTCTGCAGGTGTAGCTTCAAGATTAAACAAATCCCCATATTGCTCTTGATACTCCGGCAATCTTTCCAGCATAAAGTCCAGCACCTTCAAACCAAACTCCTGAGTTTGCTTATCGCTCAAATCTTTTCCTAGCCATTTTGCATTTAGCCCTACTTCATTCATACCTAAAAGACCAATAGTGGAAAAATGGTTATTAAAACTTCCAAGATATCTTTTGGTATAAGGATACAAACCTTCATCTAAAAGTTTATTGAGAATCTCCCTTTTAGTTTTCAACGAACGGGCACATATATCCATTACTTTTCCTAGCTTTGCAAAGAATTCTTCAGGAGTGTCCGATAAATAAGCAATTCTTGGAAGATTAATTGTAACAACACCCACGGAACCTGTGCTTTCTCCCGAACCGAAATACCCTCCTGATTTCTTTCTAAGCTCTCTTAAATCAAGTCTTAATCTACAGCACATGCTCCTAATATCACTTGGCTGTATATCACTATTTACATAATTAGAAAAGTAAGGTGTACCATATTTAGCTGTCATTTCAAAAAGAAGCTTATTGTTTTCTGTTTCCGACCAATCAAAATCATTTGTTATCGAATAAGTTGGTATAGGATACTGGAATCCCCTGCCGTTTGCATCCCCTTCAAGCATAACTTCGATGAAGGCTTTGTTTATCATTGCCATTTCTTCTTTACAATCTTTATATTTGAAGTCTTGCTCTTTTCCGCCCACAATGGCAAATTGTTCTGCCAAATCGGAAGGCACTGTCCAATCAAGGGTTATATTTGAAAAAGGTGCTTGAGTTCCCCATCTGCTTGGAGTATTCACACCGAAAATAAAGGACTGTATGCATTGTTTTACTTCTGCATAAGTCAAATTATCTATCTTTACAAAGGGAGCAAGATAGGTATCAAAGCTTGAAAATGCCTGAGCTCCTGCCCACTCATTTTGCATTATACCTAAAAAATTCACCATTTGATTACACAAAGTAGACAAATGACCTGCTGGTGCAGAAGTTATTTTCCCAGGTATTCCGCCTAAGCCTTCTTGTATCAACTGCTTTAAGGACCAACCGGCACAATATCCGGTAAGCATAGATAAATCATGTATATGGATATCAGCATTTCTATGGGCATTTGCTATTTCATCATCATATATTTCAGAAAGCCAGTAATTGGCTGTTATTGCACCTGAGTTGTGGAGTATAAGACCTCCCACTGAATATGTAACTGTAGAGTTTTCTTTAACCCTCCAGTCTTCTTCTTTAACATAGCTGTTTACAATTTCCTTATAATCCAAAATGGAGGATTTCATGTTTCTGATTTTTTCTCTTTGTTTTCTGTATAATATATATGCCTTAGCTACATTCGTATATCCTGATTCTTCAAGAGTACTCTCAACACTGTCCTGAACCTCTTCTACTGTTATTTTCTCCTGCTTTATTTTATCTTGAAAATTTGAAGTTACTCTTAACACAAGTAAGTCTAATATCTCGCTTGTATATACGCTATTTGTTGCAATAAATGCTTTTTCAATTGCATTTTTAATCTTATTTAGATTAAACTCGCAAACGTCTCCATCCCTTTTTACAACATTTAACATCTTTATCTCTCCTAGTTTCTTATATTTTTAGAGCTGTTAATTTATTTTTATATAGAATAAATTATATTTTACACACAATATATTGTCAATACAATTCTACAATATATTGTGTGTATTTTTTCAAACATACACTAGATAGTATATATTTCTATAACAACTACTATTTTGATGTGTTTGAACGCAAACATTGCTTTGCTATATTTGAATGCTTTTATCTCTACTAAACCTTTCTTCAATAAATCCTGAAGCTAATGCTGTAATAGGAATAGTGAATATAATGCCTATGCTTCCGGCAATTGCCCTTAAAATCTCAGAGGCAATCATGTCCCAGTTGATAATATGTGAAAAGGAAGTTTCGTATGCTAATAACAGTAACAAAAGATGAAGCGAACCACCGACATATGCAAGAATCAATGTATTTGCCATAGTTGCCATGGTATCCTTTCCTACATTCATTCCAGCTTTAATTAAATCAGTTTTCTTGATTTGAGGACTATTTTCTTTTATTTCATTCATAGCAGAAGCAATAGACATTCCCACATCCATAGTAGCTCCCATTGTACCTATAATGATCCCTGCAAAAAGCAAGCCTTTAAAGTCAAAATAAACATCATGAGGTATAAACATAAGCATATTTGCCTCCTCATTACCTAAACCTGTCAACTTTGCAAGAGTACCTATAAGCAAAGCTATAACACCAGCAACGATTACTCCTCCAACAGTACCAATAATAGCGGAATAAGTTTTTCTGTTAAAACCACTTATGATCAACATACTTATACCTATTACCCCAATACAAATCAATACCGATATAATGACGGGATCCCAACCGTTCAAAATAGCAGGGAGAAGAATTTTTAACACTGAAAAAATAGTGATTACCAACGATATAATCGCTTTTAATCCTTTCCATCTACCTACTAGGAGCAATAGGGCAATAAACCCTATAATTAGATACAGTAAATACTTATCCCTTACAATTTCTGCAACATAAGCTGTTTCAATCTCTCCTGCAGCGTTCTCTTCAATAAAAAGTAATGCCTCATCCCCGACCTTTAAAGGAATGGAAGTGTATTTATTGCTAAAGTTGTAATTTAATTCGTATTCAGCATTAACTTTCTCACCTTTGTGAGGACCTTTTATAATAAGCATTTCTAATAGTTGAGTATTAGATTCAATATCTTCGTTTAGATTGGTTTTATTACTTTCAACCAAAACTTTTGTAACCTTTGCCCTTGAGTACTGAATTTCGTCTTCAACATTTTTGTCCTGATTCAAGGACTCATCGACATAACCTAGGTCTTCATCCACTACCTCTAGTTGTTCATTGGTATAATCTAAATTCTCTTCTTCTCCAAAAACAATCCTAGGAGAAAAGGACATAAAGACACAAACTACTACCAAAAAACAAACGGTAGTCCTTAGTGTAATTCTCATATCAATCCCCTTCCTACAACTCAAAACAAACATCTATTTCTTCCACTATAGACTTTGAACTTTTTTCCTTTATTTTTCTACTCACTTTATAATAGATTTATAATAACTGTTTTTTAATCTTTATACAATACATTTGCCAGTTAATCTATTTTAGAAAATACCAAGACAATTTATCAAACAATCGGATCTTTTCTCATATGCCACCAACGAATAATCCACAATACCGTAGCTATTATTCTCATTACAAAAATTGCAAAGAAAGTGATATGCAGTGCCCTAAGATCAGAACCTAAAGCAGTATATAGCTGAACTCCGGCAATAGGCATAATTGCATTAGAAAATGAAGTCATTACAGTATAAATAGAAATACTGAGTGTCTTATTTTTCTCTGGCACTACCTGCAAAAGGCACTGTGGTATGTTAAGAAATATCGTAGCAAAGGCAAAATTAGAAAGGGTATTCAGAATAAGAAACACAACAGCCCCCTTACCTACCGGCAGACTTGTTGCGTAGTTCATACAAAGAGGAAAAAATGAAAGTGCGAAACTTCCAATAATTATAGGAACCCTTACCCCAAACTTTTCGTTCATGCGGCTCCAAAAACCTATTGTAAAAAACTGCACAACTGCTCCCCCAACAACTATATAACTTAACCATGCTTCATTAAGTTTGAGATAATCAACTTGTCCTATATAATACATAGTCCAATCAGCTTGCCATGACATATAAAAAAACAAAGCAACTCCAATGAACCCCATTAACTTTTTGTTATGTATTAAATCATAGGCTGCAATTTTAAGCTCTCTAAGCCCATTTGCCCTTTTTTGATGAGTATCTCCACCGGGAATTTTCATTAAAATTAATATTTGAACAAAAATAAAAAATGCCGCACACCAAAAAAATATCTGATGCAATTTTATTTTTTCGCTATTTAAGGCGGCACGTGCTAAAATGGCACCCGTTAAAAGCGGTGTAATGGTATTGAATAAGAAAGTCCCCTTAGTCCTAAGTGTAAATACCCTGTTCCTATCTTCTATACGGACAACATCAGAAAAATATGCCTGCCAAGATGCGTTATAAATAGTTAAAGGTCCCATAGCTAAAGCTAAAAGACCAATAAAAGCAACTAGTCTAAACTGTCCGAAAAATGGTACAAAGCCTAACACTATATATACGGAAGACAGGCTAATTAGAGAAATAATGAGCATCCTTCGCTTGTTTGACATGCGATCGGACAAAATCCCTCCCGGAATAAGCACTAGCATCCCTACAAACTGCGGAAGAGAAGTGACTAAGCTTAGCTCAAAATTACTTGCCTCCATTCTAGTTGCAAAAAGGTTATTATTGTTGTTAATTATATTGTTTATGATTGTAAAAAACACACCTTCAAGGGCAAACAGGTACATAATACTGTCAATGTACCATTCATCCTTGATTTTATTAATAGCCCTTACAACAAACTTCTTAAAAATTCCCTTTTCGCTTTTCATTATATTCACCAGTATTTTATTATTTTATTGAGTAGCTTTTCTGCAAACATGTATATATTTCGTCAAGCACATGGTTAATTCCTGTTTTTCCAGTCCATCCAAATCACAACAAATAAAAAAATATTATATCAGACACAAAGACTTGATAAAATGATTAATATTTGTCAAAATAATAGTTACAGCAATTTATCACTATAATATATGGAGGACTAAAAATGGGCTTTAGAGGATTTACAAGCGAAGCACTAAAATTTCTTCTTGAAAATAGATTTAATAATAGTAAAGAATGGTATGACAATCATAAAGCTTTATATAAGCAATATGTATACAATCCCTTTGTTCAGCTCATAACAGAACTTTCTCCTACTATGCTTGAAATAGACAGTCAAATTTTGACTGTTCCTTCAAAGATAATTTCGAGAGTACGAAGAGATACCCGGTTTACAAAAGACAAAACTCTTTATAGGGACAATGCGTGGTTTGTATTCTTAAGGGATAAATCCAAAATGTCAACTTCACCATGCTTTTGGTTTGAAATAGGACAAAACGGCTCAAGTTACGGTTTGGGATACTATGGTGCAAAAGCAGCTTCAATGGCTAATATGCGTGAAATGATAATTCAAGATAATCCCAAATTTTTAAAAGCCTTAAAATGTTATGAATCCCAGGATACATTTGTTATTGGAGGTGAGATGTACAAACGAAGTAAATTCCCCGAACAACCTGAGAACCTTAAAGCCTGGCTGGATAGGAAAAATATTTACTTTGAATGTGTACAAAATGATTATAAACTTACATTTTCGAAGGATTTACCTGATGTTTTGAAAAAAGATTTTACAACATTAAAACCTATTTATGAATTTCTATGCACAGTTGAGTCATATAATTAGCCAATATACAACATTAGACCATTTCAATAAACGACCTATTCAATATTTACAGTATAATGCCGATAAATCAATTTTTTCGGCAATTAAAGAGTATATCTATAATAGCCCCAAAAAAGAAAAGTCCTTTATTCTCATAACAAAAAGACTTTTCTTCTCGGTAATGCACAGTTTTTTATTATCCTTTAACTGCCCCTGCAGTCAAACTCTTTTGTACTTGGCTACTCATCAGTATATAGATTAATACGGTTGGAAGTGTTGCAATAACCAAGCCTGCTCCAATAGGTCCCCAGTTTGTAGAGTATTGGCCTACCATTGACATTATTCCTACCGTCAGAGTTTTATATTTTTGATCGCTTATAAAGGTTACTGCAAACATTAATTCATTCCAGGTAGACAAATAGGTAAATATTGAAACTGTAGCCAAAGCAGGTTTTATTATTGGCATAATGATACTGAAAAACACCTGAAAAACATTACAACCGTCTAGTAACGCGGCTTCTTCCAGTTCACGCGGTATTGACTGCATAAAGGTTGAAAGAATAAAAACTGCCATTGGTAGAGCAAAGGCTGTATAAGGTATTATTAGAGCCCAAGGTGTATCATAAAGCTTCAAGTTTTTGAGAATAATAAATAACGGTAATAACGCTGCATGAATAGGTATCATCATTCCAGAAAGGAAAATTAACAATACCGGCTTACTCAAAGACCATTTCATCCTCACAATTGCATAGGCTGACATACTTGCGAGTAAACCCGAAGCTATTATTGTAACAGCAGTTACAATAAAACTGTTTAGAAAGTACACACCTACTTTTCCTCCTACAAAAGCCTTAGCGTAGTTTTGCCACAAAAATTTTGCAGGTAATCCTATTATGTTACCACCAAAAATTTCCGAATCACTTTTTAAAGAAAATAATATTAGCCATATCAGGGGAAATATCTGAATGGCAGCAATCACTGCCAGTACCGTACTTATAATATAACCTCTTTTTTTCATTTTCCTCACCCCCAAATAATTAGTAACATGTAAATTAAGCTAAGTTATTCTGGAAAAATAGCTGGTCAATTACCATTTCAAAAAATCTGATTTACATCTTTTGCTTAGCAAAATAATGTTCAACTGTTTGTTAGTTCTTAAGCTGCCATGATAGGCTTTACGGCCTAAATATTGAATAAATTACTTTTTGAAATGTTATAGTAACGTGAATAACGAAAGATTTGATTTAAAGATATTAGAAGGTGATTAATCGTTATTCATTAAAATGTATACTCTTCAACTTTAAAGAGTTTCTGTACAATAAGCGTAAACACCAGACATTCTAGCACAATAAATATAGCCATAGCACTGCCCGAACCATACATATACTTGTTGAATATGGTATTATACATCAAGGTACTAGGCACCTCACTTGAATGAACCGGTCCTCCATTTGTAAGTATATATACAAGATCAAATACCTTTAAAGAACCAATTATAGCAAATATAATACAAACTTTTATGATAGGTCTTATTAGAGGTATTGTAATTCTAAGTGCAGTCTTAAAAGCGGAAGCCCCATCAATCCTGGCAGCCTCATATATTTCATCGGGTATGGTCTTTATTGCAGCATACATTAAAAGCATATGGTACCCGATATACTGCCATACCGATGGAATAAATGCAGCTATCAAAGCTGTTTTAGTTTCTCCAAGCCACGCCCTAGAAAGTGATCCTAATCCAATATTGTTTAGCAAGGTATTAAGTAAGCCATAGGACGGATTATAAACTTTCATCCAAAGCTGACCGATTACAACTGTAGAAATAATAACAGGAATAAAAAATACTGTTCTGTAAAAACCCTCTCCCTTAACACCGGAAGCGAGGATCAAGGCTAAAATTAACGCTATGGGTAATTGGACAAATACTGATAATACTGCAAGAATAAGTGAGTTCATTATAGACTTTCCAAAGCCTTCACTACTATTTCTAAACAAGTCAATAAAATTCTGCAAACCTACAAATTTCCCTTCTCCAATTCCATCCCAATTTAGCATGCTGTAGTAGCCTGACATAAATATAGGCAATATAACTATTAATGCAAATAGTAGAAATGAAGGTAATACAAAAACCATAATAGCTCTTTTATCGTTCAACACCCGGTTCATAATCTCACCCCTTAATAAAAACTCTGGGGCATAGAGCCCCTCCGTTTTTACCTCTTTCACTTCGTTCGAAAGAAGCTTAATGATAGTAGTTAAGGAATAAACCTTAACTACTATCGGATAATTCTTATCTTATTTTTCATTTAGTTTTTGCATCCCTTTTGCAAAGTCTTCAGGAGTCTTAGTACCTGCAAATATTTCTGCTACAAGGTTTTTATGAGTATCAGCATCTGCTCCTTCAAGGAAAGTATCCCATGCAAGTACATAGCCTGTTGACTCTTTTACCAAATCGAAAATCTGTGCATTTGTAGGTGAAAGCTTGGATTTATCGACTTCCCCCTTCCAAGCCGGAAGACCAAAACCTACAACTGATGATTGATTTGACATGTTTTCTGATATATACTTTACTATCTTTACTGCTTCGTCTTTATTAGGTGTATTGGCACTTATCATAAAACTTTCTATTGAGCCGCCAAGGAAGGCCTTCTGATCGCCCTGTGCTCCCTCTATCGCAGGGAAATTTTTGCATACAACTTTTCCTTTTATAGGACTGTCCTCTGCATCCCACGAGCCAGCTGCCCAGTTACCCATATAGTACATAGCCACTTTACCCAATTTAAAGGAAGCTTCTGCTTCGTCCTTTGTAAGAGCCATTACTCCTTTGTCAAAAGCTCCAGCTTTTACAAGCTCTTCAAGCTTCGCAGCCGATTCAACAAATTGTGGCTGATCAAAGGATGCTTCCTTGTTTAACGCCTGATTTGAAAGCTTTACCCCAGCTGTACGAATAGCTAAAATATTTTGAAAAAACATTCCAGGCCATCTTTCCTTTTCTCCGCAAGTAATCGGTATAATATCCTTCTCATTAAAAGTATTAACAGCCTTAAGTAGTTCGTCATAAGTATCGGGAATCTTTACATCGTTGGCGTCAAACAGCTCCTTATTGCAATAGAGAATACCCGACCATGTGTACATAGGCAAGCCATATATTTTTCCGTCAAATATAAAATTGTCTAAAGTCCCGGCAGCAATTTTCTCTTTTGTTCCGTCACTAATATAATCATCAAGGGCTAACACATTGTCTGCCTTTACAAATGGTTTTGAAAAGCCTGCTCCCCACGAGAAAAATATGTCCGGCGCCTCATTTACAGCCATTGCCGTCTTTAGTTTTGTCTTATAAGTCTCATTCTCATAGGCCTCTACTTCTAGTTTAATATCGGGATTCGCACTTCTAAAATCCTCGATTATTTTTTCAAAAGGCTTCTTCTGTGTTTCTGATTCTGCTGCCCAAATATGCCATAGCTTTAATGTAATCTTTTTTTCAGAAGAATTATCGGGTTGTGCTACACTATTGCCTTCGGTACTAGTATCCGGTTTACAAGCCGCTAAACTTAAAACCATTGCTCCGGCAATAAATGAAGATAAAGTTCTAGACACAAGCTTATTCATACATCAAACCTCCCTAGAAGAATTGAGTAATTACTCTTTAATATAATACTACTGCTTAATGAAAATTAATTGAACGTAGATTTTTTACTCAAAAGTATAATATTTTTACTACCCCTTTCACTTCGTTCGAAAGGGGCGTAATAAAAAGCCTTACTATTTGTTCTTTCGAGTTAAGGCTTTTTAGAGATTAAGGTTATTTCAAAAAAACTATGCTATTGCCCTTTCAAAAAATTGGTTTTCACTTCTGGCATTGAAAAAAATCTTCCTCTGTTTCACCTCTTTCAAACAAAGTGAAAGAGGGAGAAACGGAGGAAATCTATATCCCAAAGTTTCCCTTTGAAAGCTTTTAAGCTTTCATGATGGGCTTGGTAACTTAAATATTGCATGGGTAATTTTTTAACTGACCCAAACTTCATATCTGACTTTGTTTTTTATAGTCGTTTACAGACATGCCCATATGCTTTTTGAAACACTTACCGAAATAATTAGGATCAGGTATACCAACTTGTTCTGCGACCTCATATAGCATTAGCTCCGTTTCTTTAAAAAAACTTAAGGCTTTTTCAATTCTTATTTTAGTAAGATACTCCACAAAAGTACAACCAGTCTCCTGCTTAAAAATTCTACTCAGATAACTTGAATTGAGATAAAACTCCTTAGCAATGCTTGAAAGCGAAAGACCTGGATTTGCTAAATTTTCCTGCATACTGTTTATTATCTCTGAAATAACTTTGTTTGTCTTTCTAGTCCTGATACTCTTAACCGAATTTACTATATCTGTTATAATACGCGTTATGTAATTATCCATATCGGGAACGGTATCAATTTTCAAAATGCTATCGTAGGGCAGGTTTCCATTTGGAAAAATGTCATTATAATTGAGTCCAAGTTCGGTAATTGCATTTAGTATAACAGTTACAATGTTAATTGAAGTTATCCTTATTTGGCTGATAGATTTAATCCCCGTACGATAAAATTCATCAAAAATCAAATGTACCTGTTCTATTGCTCTTTCACCTATACCAGTTTTTACGAAAAAGCCAATTTTGCTTATTTCATCTGTCTTTGTGCTCCAGTTATTTTCATTTATATTGGTATTAGCAAAGCTAATCACATTATTCTTTCCATAAAGCACCTTGTAATTTAAAGCTTCACACGCCTCACCGTAAGACCTCTTTAGGTCTTTTATATCCCGGTATACATTTCCTATCCCTATAGAAACATAACACTTTAGTCTATTAATTACCATTGCTTTTATCTGTTCACAACAATCAACCAGTTCAATACTATCGTCACCGCTTAATACTACTATTCTTCGTCCGTTATCAGCAAATACCTCTATGTGCTTGTCTTCTTTAAAGTACTTTTTTATAATCTCTGTACATTTCATTCCAAGCAGCACTCTTTGTTCTTCAAAAACCTCCTTATCAGCATTTTCGTACTCAATGAGTGCAACCTGAACATAACGCTTAAAGTCGTTTAGAGAAAAATAATCCATCTTGTTTTCCAAATCTTCTGTAAGAAGGCTGTTTTGAAGCAATTCATTCAGGAACTTTTCCTTGATATATGGAAAATTTTCCTCAAACTGCTTTTTTAGCTCATTAAACTCATTCTTAGATAATCTTTCAGACTCAATTTTATTTTTTAGTTTCAGCAAGGCATCTTTTATTTCAACCCTTTTTATAGGCTTTAGCAAAAAATCTGCTACTCCAACCTTAATGCCTTCTTTTGCATATTCAAATTCTTCATGGGCAGTTAAAACCATTACTTTGATGTAAGGGTATGTTTCAACAACAATTTTACTAAATTCCAGACCATCCATAAAAGGCATTCTTATATCAGTAATTATAATGTCAGGGTTAATCTCTTCAAGAGAGTCCAGAGCTTCTCTAGCACTTGATGCCTCGCCTGCTATTTCCATTCCAAGCTCGTTCCAATTTATACAAATTCGAAGAAGGTTTCTCTCGTTCTCTTCATCCTCAACTAGCATAACCCTTAGCAATTGATCACTCATTTAAAACCCCCCTTAACATTGGAATAATAATATCAATCTTTGTCCCATATCTTTTTTTACTCTCTATATTATATATATCTGTAATCCCATAAAATAATTGCAGCCTTTTTATTGTACCTTTCAAACCAAAGCTTGAGCTGTTAGAGTCAATGGTATCAAGCTTTATACTTTTAAGTGCCTCTTCACTCATACCCACTCCATCGTCTTCTACAGAAAGGACAATTTGCTCATCTTCAGTCTTTACACAAATCTTTATCACCCCCACTTCGCCCTTAGGCTTGATACCATGATAAATTGAATTTTCAACCAACGGCTGCAAAACTAATTTGGGTATTTTATATTCATATGAACTTTCATCAATTTCATAAGTAACATCAAAAATCTTTCCGTACCTAAGTTTCTGTAGTATCAAATAAGACTTTACAATATCAATTTCCTCTTTTATTGTAATAACTTCCTGTCCCTTGCTAAGGCTGGTCCTATAATAACTCCCAAGTGCTTCAAGGGACTCATAGAGCTCTTCACTCTTACCAGACAGTGCAAGATACCCCATGGCATCTAATGTATTATAAAGAAAATGTGGCTTAACCTGAGCCTGAAGGACGTTAAGCTCAGCTTTTCTTTTTATCCTCTGCTCCTCAACAGTTTGCTGTATAAGCTTTTGTATCTCTTGAATCATAATGTTATAACCTTCTTTTAACTTACCTATTTCATCGTTCCCTGTTTTTATATGAACCATTTTAAACTTTCTTTTTTCAATCCCCCTCATTGATTTAATCAATTTCTTTATTGGATTTGTTATGGTCCTTGATATAAGTATTGAACCAATAAAAAGCATAATTCCATTAATAAAGATGATCAAAAATGTAATTAGATTAAAAGCTTCCCATTCACCTTTCATCTCTTTAAACGGAACTAAACTGATGAATTTCCAATTATATCTGTTCAAATTGATATAAGACTTCAGATATTCCCTTTTGTCAATGATTTGGACTTTTGAAAAATACTCATTGCTACCTGCTTCATTTATAAAATCATCCAAATCAAACTTCATAATATCTTTATTTGATACTATAATATGATTGTTTTCATCAAGAAGAACAACTTCTGAATCAGGTTTATCAGCCATTTCGGAATATATATTGGTAAAAACACTGTCATTGATGTTTATAATAAGTATACCTAAGGTATCCATAGTATCAACATCCCTTATCAACCGGATCATAGAGACAAAATTATTATTAGGTGTATTGTAGAAAATATCACCAGCATTTAAAGAAAGAATATAAGCTCCACTTTTATTGTGTACTGTGTCATACCAATCAGCTTTTTCAATACTACTAATTTTGAGCCACATTTCAGAGGTCTTGTCAGTAGCGTGTTTGTTTCCGTACTTGTCAAAAAGATATACCGAGGAAATAGCGGGAGTTTCATTTATAAGATTCTTCAAAAATACGTTCATCTTTTCAATCTTCACTCTACCTGCACTCCTACTTTTAATCAATACTTCCCGAACATCATCGGAAGCTATAATCATCCTTGAATAGTTATTGACATTGTCTATAATGGAGTTTATGTTTAGGTTTACCGAATATAGATTCTGTATGGATAATTCTCTGACCCTGTCAGACATAACTTTAGAGTACATCCTCTGGTATAGAAAAACACTTATGAGCAGTGTAAAAACGACCAGTATAAAATAGAAAAGAGCTATTTTTGTACTAATTTTAAGGTCGAGTATCTTATTTTTGATTCTGTTATAGATTAAGGAACCACATTCATTCATTGTTTTTCCTCACTATGTATTTTATGCTACTATAATACCATAATTGGAAGCAATAAGAAAGTGATGCCTAAGTTTTCTTAAATAATATGGGTAAAGTACTAAATTTTAGTTGTACTTGCTCTCTCTCCCTTGTACTTATTTATCCCTTGAAAGAACAGCTATTATAGAACAGCCTTTGCTTGTATCTTTAGGAATATTCTAAAAACATTCATCTTTCTCTTTGCCTTCAATTTATACAACTTAAAATTCACCACAAGAAGGTCTGTTTTTTTTTAAATCAAAATCCATGTTCTTTCTTAAGATATTAAAAAGCAGCTATGATACTTCATAGCTACTTTTTAAGAATAACTAACGTTCCACAGTCCGCCAGTCATGCACTATTCAATACAAAATAAGGAGGTCCTATCCACACTTAGAATATCCACAATTTCTGCATACCATACAGCCACCTTCATGTTCAACTGGTTTGCCGCACTCGGGACAAGTTGACCGAGACTCTATATCCAACATTTCGTCATCTTCCCAAGAACTTTCTTCCACATCGCTATAAACTTTAGCCGTCGGCCCTCTGAATTTCTGTTCCTCAGAAATGCTTAATTCTGCCGATGCGATATTGCTGCCATTTTGAATTTTGGCAACTTTCTCAATAAGCCTTCCTATTGCATCAGGGCATGACATTACTTTGAGTCCCTTTTGCCTAATTGTAGATGGACACCTTATACCTTTTAGCTGTTCTACTATATGTTTGTGGTCTATACCCGACCTGAGTGCAATGGATACAAGTCTTGCGGTAGCCTCCGATTGAGAAGGACAACCACCTGCACGCCCGGTATTGGTAAACACTTCACATATTCCGTTTTCATCATAATTAACTGTAACGTATAAATTACCACATCCGATTTTTACCTTTTCAGTAAATCCTGTTGCTATCTCTGGTCTTTGCCTTGGAACTATACTGTTAACAGATGTTTTGTCCGTCTGTTCAGAACTTAACTCCTGTTCCTTACCTTTAACTTTTCCAATATTTAATACTTGCAAATCTCTACTGCCGTCTCTATATATTGTAACACCCTTACAATAAGTCTTGTATGCTTGAAGGAAGACTTCTGATACGTCTTCTTTAGTTGCTTCATTTCTAAGATTTACTGTTTTAGATACAGCATTATCAGTATATTTTTGGAAAGCCGCCTGCATTTTTACATGCCATTGTGGTGAAATATCATGGGAAGTAACAAATACCTTTTGAACTGATTTCGGTATCTCAGGGAACCCATGTATAGTACCCTTATTTGCTATTCTCCTCATTAATTCGTCGGAATAAAATCCGTCAATTACTGCAATTTGCTTGAACAAAGGATTTACCTCTATAAGCTCGTCATTGTCCATGACATTTCTGATATAGGATATGGCAAATAGAGGCTCTATTCCACTTGATACCCCTGCAATTATGCTTAATGTACCGGTGGGTGCAATTGTTGTTGTAGTTGCATTTCGAACCTTCATTCCAAGCTCTTTATAAATACTTTTATCATAATAAGGGAACACGCCCTTTTTATCTGCAATTTCAATGGATGCCTTCTTTGACTCTTCTTGAATAAACTGCATAACTTTCTCAGCAAGCAGTATAGCTTTTTGAGAGTTGTAAGCAATATTTAGCTTGCAAAGCATATCTGCCCATCCCATAACCCCAAGACCTATCTTTCTTGTACCTCTTGTCATTTCATCAATCTCGGGTAACGGATATTTATTTACATCTATTACATTATCCAGAAAATGCACTGCTTTTCTAACTGTCTGACTCAATTTATCATAATCTACCTCAGGAGTTCCGTCGGCGTTTTTTATCATAACACTTAAGTTTATAGAGCCAAGATTACATGCCTCATAGGGGAGCAAAGGTTGCTCACCACATGGATTGGTACTTTCTATATCACCTAACAGTGGAGTAACATTATCTTTATTTAATCTATCTAAAAATATAATACCCGGTTCGCCATTCTTCCAAGCCATTTCAACAATTAAATCGAATACATATTTTGCATTGAGTTTACCTACAATTTTGCCCGAATGAGGATCTACTAACTCATAATCTTGGGCTGTCTCTACAGCATTCATAAACTTCTCGGTAATACCAACACTGATATTAAAATTGGTAATGTCCACATTGTCCTTTTTGCAGGATATAAATTCAAGAATATCTGGGTGGTCTACTCGGAGTATACCCATATTAGCCCCTCTTCTAGTGCCTCCTTGCTTTACAGCTTCTGTTGCTGCATTAAAAACCTTCATGAAACTTACCGGTCCACTAGCTACTCCTCCAGTCGAATTTACTGTAGCACCTTTCTGACGTAACCTTGAAAAACTAAAGCCTGTACCTCCGCCACTTTTATGTATTAAAGCGGCATTCTTAATAGCTTCAAAAATTCCCTCCATTGTATCTTCTATCGGAAGAACGAAACATGCACTCAATTGTCCTAAAGGTCTACCTGCATTCATTAAGGTAGGTGAATTAGGCAAAAACTCAAGATTGAGCATCATCTCATAAAATTCCTGTTCTATATCCTTAAGTTCTTCTGAGGATACAAAATCTTTATCTGCAAGTGCTACTGTTTTAGCTACTCTCATAAACATCCCATTAGCATCCTCTAGCAATGTACCATTTTCATCTTTGGAAAGGTACCTTTTTTCAAGGACTTTTATAGCGTTTTCAGTCAAACTCATATATTAATAAGCCCCCTTTTTTAACTATATTTTGTATAGTGCATTTTGCACGATACTGTATATTGTATCATTTATACTTTATTAGTCAAGTAAAAAAATTCTAATTCACTTCCTTGTTTTTTGAAATAAGCTCTGCAATAATTAAGTCACAAAGCTAAATAAAAACTTAATAAATTTCAAAGAAAAAAATATAAAAAGCTCCGGCATTAAACACGCCGGAACCTTCACAAATTTTTTTATATAAAATTAAATAGTATCATAAATAACCAGCTAATTAGTTAATTCTATTTGCATTTACTAATGGATCTATAAAAAGCATTTTATTCCTTTTTAAAAGCATCTTCAGAATATTTATTACCAGCATTCCACATTATCCATTCTTCATATCCAGCATCATAAACTGCTTTTATCTGCTGCTTAACATCTTCTGGTCCATACTGCTTATAATAACCTGATCCAAGCCATGAAGCTGTAAAATCTTGCAAATAAGCTCGTATATCTGCCTTATAGCCATCCACAGTTGCAATTCTGTCCTTTGCCTTTTTAAGACTGTTATACACTACTCCATAAGGATCAAGATCCGGCTTAGAAAACGTCACACCGTTAACAGTCTGTCCTACAGCATAATGTGAAGGATAAACCATGGGTGAAACATAATCTATGTCCTTACCGATTAATTCAAGATATTGTCCGATACCTTCTGTATCCGCAGGACTTTCACATATTATCCCAAACACATCCGCAGAGATAGGTACTCCTGGAATTTCTTTCTTAGCATAGGCTAAAAACTCATTTATGGCCTCATATTTTTCCTTATTATAGCTGCTGAAATCTGTAACCTTTTTTATCCCGTTTGGAAATCTTACGTAGTCAAACTGTATTTCATCAAAACCTTTCTCCACTGCTTCCTTAGCAATAGAAACTAGATATTCCCAAGTTTCCTCTTTATATGGATTAAGCCAGGATGCATACTTGCCACCACCAAGACTTTCTTTCCATATTTGTCCATCAATCTTCTTTATTGCTAAAGAAGTATTTTTTGCAGAATAAACAGGGTCTTTAAAACATACAAGTCTTCCTATTACATGAATATCATTGTCATGGAAAGCCTTTAAAACCTCGTCAGCATTATATTTATTCATCCATGCTCCCGCTTCTCTAACAGCAGGCACATTTGATTCATAACCCACATACCCGTCGTCATCTTTAATGTCAACTACATATGAATTTATTTCTGTACTATTTGCAAGGTCTACATAATGCTGCACTCTATCAGAACTTCCAACAGTCCAACCTGTAAGATATAACGCTTTAACTTTCACATCCTTTTTTACCGTATCATCTTCGTCCTCACCATTTCCTTCCTCTATAGTAGGATTTGGGCTTACATCCGGTTCTGAAGTTCCGTTACCATTGTCAGTATTTTCACTACCTATAGTAATATTTGGCTGAGGATCATTTTTATCTAGTGGGTTTTTTGTTCCACATGACGCCATTGAAAATACCATTGTAGATACTAAAAATGTTAGTATCACCTTGTTTTTCACACTCTTTGCCGCTAGTTGTCTAATCATATTGACCTCCCATATTGTTGATTATTTTAATTTCTAATAATTTTATTCTACTTTTGATATTGTATAGTCTGCTTATTAAAATGATCTAACTAAGTTACATTAAATTAGACGTAATTCTTTGAATAAAGGTTCACAAAACATAAAGTTATAAAGCAGAAATAATATCCTTTTATATTCAATTTGGATTCAAAGGATATTAACTCGAAATATTTCTTACTCCTTTTTAAAGGATATATCTTTATAATCATTTCGAGCATCCCAAAAAATCCATTCTTCATATCCTGCATCATAAACTGCATTGATCTGTTGTCTGATTTGTTCGGGTCCGTATTTCTGGTAATAACCTTTTGGCAGATATGTTGCAGTAAAATACTGTAAGTAAGGTCTTACTTTCGCATTATACCCATCTATTTTAGCTATTCTATTCTTAGTCTTGACAAGAGCATTTAAAACAACATCATAAGGCTTTAAATCCGGTGCAGTAAACATCACGCCATTAATGCTCTGTCCTACTCCGTTACCCATCATTCCTTTGGAATTATTAGCATAGTGTGATGGATATATCATTGGACATATATAATCTACATCTAGACCTATAGTTTCTAAAACCTGTCCGATACCTTCAGTATCACCAGGACTTTCACATATTATTGCAAATACATCCGCAGAAATAGGTACATTCATTTCCTTAATTTCTTTTGATGCAACCTTTAAAAACCCTGATATTGCATCTTTTTTGTCAGAAACATTCTTCCCGTAATCAACACTTGCGGAACTTGCTGCCGGAAATCTGACATAATCAAACTGAATTTCATCAAAACCCTTTTCTACTGCTTCTTTCGCTACCTCTATATTATAATTCCATACATCTTCATTATAAGGATTTGTCCATGCTATTTTACCGTTTTCTTTCCATAATGAACCATCAGGTCTTTTAATAGCCAAATCAGGTCTTTTAACAGCTAAATAATCATCTCTAAAACATACTATTCTTCCTATGACATAAATACCGTTGTCATGCAAGGTCTTAATAACATAACTAGGATCATATAATTCTTCGTATGCACCAGTTTCTTTTACTAGGGCTACATTTGATTCATAATTTACTTTACCATCTTCTTTAACATCTATAACAACGGCATTCAATTCCGTAGTATTTATTATCTCAACTATTTTATCTAAAAAGCTTTTATTACCTGCTGATACACCTGTAAGATATATAGCCTTAACTTTTACTTCCTTATTCTCGGCTTTTTCCATATCTTTTGGGCTTGTAGATATTTTTTCAGGCACAACCTCAACATTATTAGCATTATCTTTTATCGAACGGCCAATGATTGTATTATTTTGATCTGGTGAATTGCTTTTTTGACCTATAATACCATTTCCACTAAAAAAAAACACAGACAATATAACTAATATAACTGTCAATATTTGTGATAAAATTAAATATGTTTTGCTTTTTTTCATTTTCTTCCTCGTCCCGATTATGTTTTAATAGTATATTAAAGAAATATTTTTTATATGTTAAGCCATAATCAAATTAGTTCCCTGAGGAAGTACACTCTTATCAATTTATCAAAATTTAGTCATTATGGCAACATAAATTTATAATCTTCTTAAAAAATATTATGCACACTTTTGTTAACTTCAACACTCATATAAATTTGGATTAATGATATAGTCTTTCTTATTTTGTATATTTATTGTTTTAAAGTCAAATTATTATACAATAAAAACTACGGGGCATCGAGGTCCTTCGTTTATGCTCCTTTCATTTCACTTCAAGGAGCATAATATAAAGAACCTTATTAGCAGAATACTAATAAGGTTCTTTGGCTCCTCAAGTAGGACTCGAACCTACGACCCTGCGGTTAACAGCCGCATGCTCTACCGACTGAGCTATTGAGGATTATAAATCTGGCAGCGACCTACTTTCCCGGGACGTCTCCATCCAAGTATCATCAGCACTGAGAAGCTTAACTACCGTGTTCGGAATGGGAACGGGTGTGAC
>JGI24712J26585_10000220_pt1 | contig 48739 bp, 42 predicted proteins | sample BioPla3DNA2_FD_26585 | JGI IMG/M metagenome (IMG submission 26585) | reverse complement strand
TATGTTCTGGTGCTTAAAAGGGATGCAGAACGGGGCGTTTGAATTCTAAGGACCAAAATTGAGTGGTTAAAAAAAATATCCTACAAAAAGTTGACACCATCATAAGCTTGTGTTAAGTTGAAAAAAATATACCAATTTTGATATAATAAATGGACACATACCATAATTTATAGAACAATGTGAGATTTTGCGGGGGAAATATGCGAATAGGGTTTTGCGATGATGACCGGGCTTTCCTTAAGCTCATGGCCACATATTGCAGAGAATGCTTGCCTTATATCGACCATGACGGACAGGTTGATATGGAATGCATGTCTTCCGGCGAGAAGCTATTAGAGTTCTATCGTTGCAACAAACCCTTTGATATCGTATTTCTTGATTTAAAGATGGGACAGCTCAATGGTTTTGAGACGGCTCGACAGATCCGGATGATTGATAACAAGGTTATCATCATATTTGTCACATCCCTGTCACATTATGTTCTGAAATCCTTTGAATACAAACCCTTTTGGTATCTGATCAAGCCTGTGACTCTGAAACAATTCAGAAATGTGTTCATGAAGGCTGTTGATGAACGCTTTTCTGCCAAATGTGCCGAATACTCTTTCAGCAGCAAGACCGAAGGTGTCATAAAGCTCAGTGTTGGCAGCATTATGTATTTGGAAAGCCTCTCCCGCCGGATAAGACTATGCTCCACAGACGGTGATTATTTTTTTTATGCCGGCATCAAGGATGAGGAAGAAAAGCTCTTAAAATATGATTTTATCCGAACCCACAAAAGTTACCTGGTCAATCCCCAATATATCAAGCAGATTAGCCGAACATGGCTTACGCTCAAAAATGGCCAGCAGTTGCCTGTCAGTGTGCGCCGTTACAAGGCCGTATTCGACTTTTATACCGATTACCTGGCAAGGAGTTCTTTATGATGAAAGACTTTGTATGGATATTAGCAGAGGCCGGTACGTCCTTGTTTGAGATCATTCTGTTTTTTGTTTTTTTCAATGGTTTTCTTATCAAAAAGGANACACCCGGGATAAGAGAGATTTTTGTACTTGTCACTGCTTTTGCCGTCCAGTTTTTTGTAGGGATANGGTTCTATAACACGCAGTATGTAATGCTTATAAGTTCAACGCTTGTTGCTGTCTTTATCTGCTTTTCACTCTATTCGGGCGGCCTTATGACCAGGTTATTCTCTCCCCTTCTCGTAGTGGCGTTCATGGCGCTCTTGGAACTGATAACTACCATACTGATGGTATCGGCCACCAGTGTTGAGATCAATGAAGTCAATACCAATCCCTGGGTCAAGCTCATCATTATTTTTGCTAAAAACTTGCTGGTGCTGATAGCCGTCAAGGTGGTGACCTATTTCAGAAGGTCTTTTGTGGGCAGCATCAAGACCAGCTATCATCTGATGATACTGGTTGTGCCGGTCATCAGCCTGGTACTCACCTATGTAATACTGGATCTTATCTTGCATCCCGGGAAGGAAGATGTGAACTTGCCCATTATTGGCCTTATGTGCCTGATGTATGTTAATGTAATGATTTTTACTGTGTTTGAGGGTTTCATGAGGCAGGTGAACAAGGAATACCGATATATACTCATGGAAAAGCAATTGAATCTGCAGTTGGAGCATTACGAGCAGCTGGCTGAAAGCAGGGGGCATATCCGTGAGATATGGCACGACTTCAAGAATCATGTCCAGTGTATGAGGATTCTGTATGATAAGGGTGACATGGAATCCCTTGGGGAATATATCAGGAATCTGTCCTGTTATGAGGATAGGGCAAATGTTTTGGATACGGAAAATCCGGTGATTGATGCCCTTTTAAGCAACAAGCAGTCCATCGCCATGCAAAACGGAATCCAATTTGACATGGAACTGATCCTGCCGGCACGGCTTGAGATCCCGCCGGCGGATATCTGCTCCATTCTTGGAAACTCTCTGGATAATGCTATTGAAGCCTGCAGCCGGATAAAGAACCCGGAGATTGAAAAAAGTATCTCTCTTAGCCTGACGTATAAAAACGGCTATCTGGTTATGGAACTTGTCAATACTTTTGAAGAGGAGCCTCAAAGGCGGGGAAAACAGTTTATAACATGGAAACCCTCTCCCCAGTTCCATGGATTGGGGCTTCAGAGCATAGAGAGGACAGTGGAACAATACGGGGGCAATATGAAGATAACAATAGAGAAGGGCACTTTTTCTCTGAGAATCCTGCTTTATGTGGATGTTTCCGTGAAAGATCCCGTAGATGGCTGATATCATATCATTCCTTGTAGGTTTATTGGAACACTGACCAATTAAATATGGTTTTTTTATGGATAAAATATCCGGATTTACTGCTTTAAAATCGTAGATCTATCCTTTATAATAAGAGAGTCAAACAGGAAGTTTGACGTAAATCTGATCTTTAGAGGTAAAACAATGGCTGTCAAAAGAATTTTTGTTGAAAAGAAACCCGGATTTGATGTTGAAGCTCGAAAACTGCTAGGAGATATCAGGGATAATCTCCTGATAAAGAGACTTAAGGGAGTCAGGATTCTTCTGCGTTTTGACTGCGAAGGCATCGCTGATGAGGATTTCGAGAAAGCCAAGACCGTTGCTTTTTCAGAACCCCCTGTTGACAGGGTCTATGATGAGGTTATTGAGACCGAAGAGGATGAAAGGATTATAGCGGTTGAGTTCCTGCCGGGGCAGTATGACCAGAGGGCAGATTCAGCCGCCCAGTGCATCCAGATAATGACCCACGGAGAACGCCCAAGTATTCGGGTGGCGAGAATAATCCTTCTGAAGGGGGATCTGACTGAAGAAGATTTCCATACCATCAAAGGTTATTTGATCAATCCTGTTGAGACCCGGGAGGCATCGCTTGATAAGCCGGAGACGCTTGAAACCGTTCATCCCGTGCCTCAGGACGTGCCTGGAGTCACCGGGTTTTCGGATATGACAGATGCCCAACTGAATCAATTGCTGGATGATATGGGATTCGCCATGACATTTGAAGATCTTAAGCTCTGTCAAATCTATTTTAAGGAGACAGAGAAACGGGATCCAACTGTAACCGAACTGAGAATGCTGGACACCTATTGGTCGGATCATTGCCGGCATACTACTTTTTTGACCGAGATTGAATCAGTTGGCTTTGATACCGGCCCTGTTTCCCAAAAGATCAAATCGGTCTATGAGCAATACTTGAAGAAGAGAGAAGACCTTGGAAGGGATGAGAGTAAACCGNTCTGTCTCATGGATATGGCCACTCTGGCCATGAAACACCTGAGAAAAACAGGTGATCTGGACAATCTGGACGAGTCGGAAGAGATCAATGCGTGCAGCATTATGGTGCAGGCTGAAATTGACGGTCGCCTNGAAGACTGGCTCATCATGTTTAAAAATGAGACCCATAACCACCCCACAGAGATAGAGCCCTTTGGTGGTGCTGCTACCTGCCTGGGAGGAGCCATACGCGATCCCCTGTCGGGCAGATCCTATGTTTATCAGGCCATGAGGGTGACGGGAAGCGGTGATCCCCGGACTCCCATTGCCGATACTTTGCCCGGCAAGCTTCCTCAAAGGGTTATCACTAACACTGCAGCCAACGGATACAGCTCTTATGGCAACCAGATAGGAGTGCCTGCGGGGTATGTGACAGAAATATACCATGATGATTATGTAGCCAAACGAATGGAGATTGGAGCCCTTGTGGCAGCGGCGCCCAGGAGCAGTGTTGTTAGAATGAAGCCTGAAGCAGGCGATATAGTTATCCTGGTGGGTGGACGCACCGGGCGTGACGGCTGCGGTGGCGCCACTGGTTCGTCTAAGGAGCATACCGAGGAATCACTGACCGCCTGCGGAGCCGAAGTGCAAAAAGGTGACCCGTCTACCGAGAGAAAAATTCTGAGGCTCTTCCGAAAACCTGAAGTCAGCAGAATGATAAAACGGTGCAATGACTTTGGTGCGGGAGGCGTCTCGGTTGCGATAGGAGAACTGGCCGATGGTCTGGATATAAACCTGGATGCTGTTCCGAAAAAATATGAGGGTCTTGATGGTACCGAACTTGCCATATCTGAGTCCCAGGAACGCATGGCCGTTGTGGTNTCGGCTGAGGATGCGGATACATTCATAAAAGAGGCTCATGAAGAAAACCTTGAAGCTACTAAGGTGGCTGTTGTAACNGANTNCAACAGNCTGAGAATGAGTTGGAGAGGCCAGACCATTGTTGACCTCAGCCGCGATTTCATAAATACAAATGGAGCCAGGCAGAAGGCATCGGTTCAGGTATCCGATGCTGATAATCAGGACAGCCCGTTTGCCCGGCTTCCCGAAGAGATAGAAGCCCTGAGGCATGACCCGGCTGCTGCCTGGCTGGAAAACCTGAAGAGGCTGAATGTATGCAGCCAGAAGGGTCTGGTGGAGCGTTTTGACAGCACAATTGGCGCCGGAACGGTGCTCATGCCCCTTGGAGGAAAGTATCAACTCACCCCCACGGATGGAATGGCTGCCAAGNTGCCTGTCCAAAACGGCGACACCACCACAGGAACCCTGATGACCTATGGCTACAACCCCCATATATCAAAATGGAGTCCATTCCATGGTGCCATATATGCCATTCTGGAATCTTTGGCCCGTCTGACAGCCATGGGCGGGGATTACAGAAACGCCCGCCTCACGCTACAGGAATACTTTGAGAAGCTGGGCAAAGATCCCCGTCGTTGGGGAAAGCCTTTCAGTGCGCTATTGGGTGCCCTCCATGCCCAGTTGTCCTTGAAGGTGGCAGCAATAGGAGGAAAGGACAGCATGTCCGGAACCTTTATGGACCGACATGTACCGCCCACACTGGTGTCCTTTGCTCTTGCGCCTACTGATGTTAAGACAATTATCTCCCAGGAGTTCAAGCATCCGGGCAGCCGCCTTGTACTGGTGTCAGTGGGCAGGGATGAACTGAACCTGCCGGATCTTGAACAGGCAGACAAAGCTTATTCTGCTATTGCTTCCCTGGCGAAGGAAGGCGGTATTCTTGCAGCCTCTGCCCTTAAGTTTGGCGGGCTGGCAGAAACCGTCTCAAAAATGGCATTTGGAAATCACATTGGTGCCCGGCTGAAGGAAATGCCCTTTGAAAAACTGTTTGGATTGGATTATGGCTCCATCCTTCTGGAGATTTCGGATTGGGTGGATCCGGAAGAAGCCTTCAGTGGTCTGGATTACGAGGTAATTGGGGAGACCATTGTTGAGCCTGCCATCCTGTTCAATGGCAACAGACTGTCACTGGAAGAGATGCTGGAAGCCTGGCAGGAAACCCTCGAACCCATATTCCCCACTAAGACAGATGAAGATACCGGGAAGGTACCGGCTTATGCTTTCAAGGACAGGGCTCGTGCCGATAATCCAAGTAAGGCACCCGTTACCAGGCCGAGAGTCTTCATACCTGTATTCCCCGGCACAATCTACGAATATGATGTGAAAAGGAAGTTTGAAGAGGCCAACGCCCTGGTGGATCTTTTTGTTATGAAGAACCTGACAGCAAGAGATGTGGACGCATCTGTTGAGGAAATGAAGAAAAGGATAGATGAGTGCCAGATCATGATGATACCGGGTGGATTCAATGCAGGGGACGGCCCTGAGGGCTCAGGGAAATTCATAGCCACAGTATTTAAAAACCCCTTGCTTGCAGAAGCCATCATGGATCTGATCAAAAAGCGGGATGGGCTGATTCTTGGCATCTCAAGTGGTTTTCAGGCCCTTGTAAAGCTGGGGCTTCTACCCTATGGTGAGATCAGGGATCAGGATGAAAACAGTCCCACATTAACTTTAAATACCATTGGCCGCCATGTATCACGTCTGGCGACTACGAGGGTGGCTTCCAATCTTTCTCCCTGGCTGGCGAAAACCGGGGTTGGACAAATATGTACTGTTGCAGTATCCCACGGTGAAGGACGTTTTGTTGCCAGTGACCAGCTCCTGAGAGAGCTAGAGCTTAATGGGCAGATCGCCACTCAATATGTGGATCCGGATGGAAACCCCACCATGGAAGCGCCCTATAATCCCAATGGCTCGGTTATGGCAATAGAAGGCATAACCAGCAGGGACGGCCGTATATTTGGTAAAATGGGCCATGATGAGCGTTATGCTCACCACACCTTCATAAATGTTCCGGGCGAAAAGGATCAGAGGATCTTTGAAGCCGGCGTGGAATACTTCCTTTGATTTTGACATAATGGACATTTCATAAGGCATATGTATAGATTAAGAAATAACCTCATCAAAGCTGCGAGAGAACAGGCGTGCATTGTCCTATGCATTGTCATGCTGGCGACAATGGCAGGCCTGTTCTCTTCCTGTATGCATCGGTATATGAATGATTCTTCCGCCAATCAGACTTCTGAGGAAATTGCAGCGTCCCCTCATGAATCAGCGCCCCCCGTTGAAAGCGGGTTACCTGAGGAGGTTCCGTCAATCAGGCCTGAGCCAGGTGAGAATACGGTGGCACCTGGCAATCAGCCTGAGGAAGTGGGGGATGAGCCTTCGCAGGTACCAGAGAAGAAGCCCTATACCACACCTTCGCCAGATCCTGTCCCTTCAGAAGAGCTGTCTCCTTCCGCAATTGTCAGTCCCTACACACCTTATACATGGGATCAGATGATGGAAGAGGNACAGAAGCTCAGGGAAGCTTATCCGCAACTGATCACACTTTCTTCAGCGGGAATGTCGGTTGAGGGCAGGGATCTTCTGGTGATCAGCCTGGGAAAAGGGGACAGGAAGATCCTGCTTTGTGGGGCACATCATGCCAGGGAGTATATAACCAGCAGCTTTTTGATGAAGATGGTGGAAACCTATGCCGAAAAGGCTTCCAAAGGGCAGCTCTTAGGGGGTTATGACCCGGGAGAGCTTCTGAACAGGGTGACGTTGGTTGTGGTTCCCATGGTGAATCCCGACGGGGTCAATCTGGTCAATAACGGGCTAAAGACGGCGGATCGCCGGGAAGAGGTTGAAACAATGGCCATGGTGGGATCGGGCTACCGGGCATGGAAGGCCAATATCAACGGAGTGGATCTGAACAGGCAGTATCCCGCCTGTTGGGAGGAGAAACTTGATGATGTGGGGAGGCCGGCCTCTGAAAACTACAAGGGGACTGCCAGTGCCACCGAACCCGAGGTCCAGGCCATGATGACCCTTTCCCATTCCCATGAGTTTGTATTGTCAGCATCCTTCCACACCAAGGGAGAAGTGATTTACTGGGCTGACAGCGGTACAGTGAATGAGATCAGCGGAGCAAAGGCCATTGCCCGGCGCATTGGAAAGCTGACCGGGTATGATCTGATGCCCGTGTCTGAAGAGCCGTCAGTTTATGGTGCCGGATTTGAGAACTGGTTCAGGCAGGAGTTCTTAAGACCGTCCTTCTGCATTGAGTTAACCCCGAGCGACGGCTCCGATGTGCCCCATGATGATACGAAGTTTGATGTATTGGTNTGGAAAAAGGCAAGATATATCGGGCTTCTTTTAGCCGATGAAGCGCTTAAACGGTAACACAGACTTTATCTCATTCACACAGGTGTTTTAACGCCTTTATCGCAATGTGCCCTTGTTTTACGGGATCCCTTCATGCATCTCACATCTCACTTCCCGCATCCCACATCCAGACTGTCATTGCGAGCGAAGCGCGGCTGAGCGCGGCGATCTACGAGATTGCTTCGTCGGCTTTGCCTCCTCGCAATGACATACTACTGTTCCCTGCATTATTTAATGCGTACGCCGAATATCTTCTGAGCGTAGGAACCCACCACGGCCATATTGCCGTAAACAGCCGGCGAGGATTCGATATTTGCTCCCAGTGATACCACATCAAGATCCTCTCCGGTTTTCGGGTCAATGAGATGCATATCACCGTTGGCATCACAGAACAGGACATAGGTCTTGCCGTCAGAACTCATAAAGTCAACCGGCGAGCTCCAGCTATAGACCGACAGATCCCGAACCCATACCTCTTCACCGGTCTTCTTGTCCAGGGCCACCAGCTTACCGTCCATTGATGATCCGGTAAAGCATATGGGGTATATGACCAGATTGTCTATATCGTTCTTTCCAATAATGGGCGTTGACAGTACGCCGCCGTTAATATAATAACGGTAGTAACAGGTGTAATCCTTCTGCCAGACCAGTTCCCCTGTCAGGGCGTTGATCTTTCTTATACTGGCAGGGGCAGTAGTCCTGTTGGTATTGGCACAGCGCTTATCCACCTCATTGGCGGTGTAGATGAACACACCATCTTCCTCTTCCTCAATGACCATGGTGCTGTCGGTGTCATCCTCGGCATCGAAGATCCATACCGGTTCCAGAGAATTGATGTCCAGGCACTGGATGGTTCCGCCGTTATCGGAGACATACATAAGGTTCCGATAAAATGCCGCTGAGCTTTCAATCCCCTGATCCGAACTGTTGGGACCGTATGAGGACTTATATCGGTACTGGGTTATCTCCGGGTTTACAGAAATGGTGCCGGAGGCAGGGTTGAAGCTGGTATTCATTCTAATCTTATTGATCATTCCATTTTCCATGGGCTGGATAAGGGTATCGGTCTGCCAGTTCAGCATGGGCGATGAATCCATGGCTCCCCAGTTACGGTATGCATTGGGATCGTTGCCCGGAAAGGTAAAGATTTCGGTCTGGTCTATGAGGTTGATAACCCGGAACTTGAACTGGGTGAACTGACCGTTGTTTTCCCGTATACCCATACCGGTGTAGAGCAAAGGATACCCTCTGGGGTCAATCATACCGGTACCTTTTATAGGGTAGCCGATTCTTATCTTTTCACGGGTGGGTTGGCCTGTTTCAAGATCCAAGAAATAGATATTGCCGTCCATGATCGGGTAGATCACTTCCACCAAATCCTTGTTCTTCATCTCAGGATATATGTTCATGAGGTTTTTGACATCCTCGGGCCAATGAACCAAAAGTGGCTGCCCCGTCCAGCCTGAACCTGGCCAGAAGCTGTTGGCGGCTACTATTGCGCCTGTATCCTGGCTCCATACGATTTCAAGCTTCTTCTCCACCACATCGGCTGTCCCGTAGGAGGCGGAATTCCTGTAGTTATTACCACGAAAAGCTGTAATGCCTTCCACCTGAGAATAGGCCCTGTCCGATGCGAAGGCAAGGGTATAGTCCGGAACATATGCCACGGGCTTCCCGTTTTGGAGAACCTGGTACTGGATGGTGGCACCATCGGCATATTTCTTGATGACAGCATGGTTGTTGCCCTCGGTTCTGCTCACAAAGGAGGGGGGATCCTGCCAATCCAGAAGCAGAGCCTCCGGGTCTGTCACCTCGGGTGTGGGTGTGGGCTCAGGAGTAGGGGTTGGCGTAGGGGTTGGTGCCGGTGTCTGCGGGATTTTAGAAGGCGCCTCCGGTGTGGGCGAAACGCTGGCATTACCGTTTTCTACCCAAGGCAGCCTGTCCTGGAAAACCAATAGAGCAATAAGCACCACCAGGCTCACCACGAGCACTGTAACCAAAATTTTATAGTTTCCGCTTCTGCGTTCTCTTCGATTCATTATAAACCCTCCTGAACTGTCAAGGCGATGGGGGCTTGACAACTTCTTTACTTTATTCGGACTCCGTATATTTTCGGTGTGTATGAGCCAACAACGATCATATCATTGTAAACTGCCGGAGAGGATTCTATATTCCTCCCAAGGCTTATGACATCCAGATCCTTTCCGGTTCTCGGATCAAAAAGATGCAGGTCGCCGTTATAGTCGCAGAACACAGCGTAGGTCTTACCGTCATTTGCCTGAAAGGCCACAGGGGAGCTCCAGCTGTAGGCCGCAAGATTTCTCGCCCATACCTCTTCGCCAGTCTTCTTGTCCAGTGCTACCAGTTTGCCGTCCATTGTTGATCCGGTAAAGCATATGGGGAAAATGATCAGGTCGGAGATGTCGTTCTTTCCCATGATGGGTGTTCCAAGGGAACCGCCGTTGATATAAAACTGATAGTAGCATTCATAGTCCTTCTGCCAGATCAGTTCCCCAGTCAGCGCGTTGAACTTGCGTATATTGCAGGGCGCTGTAGGGCTGCTGTTGTTCTGGCTTCTCTTGTCGATCTCATTTGCCGTGTACAGGAATACGCCTTCGGGTGTTTCCTCGATCACCGTGGTGGTATCGGTGTCATCACCCACATCATAGATCCAGACTGGCTTTAAGGTGTTGATGTCAAGGCACATGAAGGTTCCGCCGTTATCGCAGAAATACATGTAGTTCTTATAGAAAGCGGGGGAGTTTTCGATACCCTGCTCGGGGTTTTTTGTATCCTCATAACGGAACTTGGTAAGCTGCGGTGAAATGTCAATGGTCCCCGCTTCACGGTCATACCGTGTATTGAGTTTCACCTTGTATATCAGACCGTTTTCGGCTACTTCCAAGAACGTATCGGTCTTTCCGTCCACCAGGGCAGATGCATCAAAAGCACCCCACTCCCTGAAGGCCATGGGATCACGTCCGAAAATGGAATACATGGGCTTCTGGTCGATCAGGCTGAAGATATTGTATTTAAACTCAGTAAATTTACCATTGTTCTCATTGATCCCCATTCCCGTATAGAGTATGGGATAGCCTCTGGGATCCACCATACCGGTTCCTTTCATGGGGAAGCCTACCTCAATCTTGTCCCTGGTGGGCTTGCCGGTTTCCAGATCCAGAAAATAGATGTTGCCGTCCATGGCCGGATAGATGACCTCCACCAGATCCTTTTCCTTCATCTCGGGCTTGATGTTCATGAGGTTTCTTTCTGTTTCAGGCCAATGGACGATGAGGGGCTGCCCTGTCCAGCCCGTTCCAGGCCAGTAGCTGCCGTGAGCCGTGATGGCTCCCATATCATGAGTCCATACGATTTCCAGTTTCTTTTCCCTCACATCCCGGGTTCCCCAGGAGGCTGTATCGCGGTAATGGTTACCCCTGAAAGCGGTGATACCTTCCAGAGCAGCGTACTGATCGGGAGTGCCGAAGGAAATCTCGTAGTCAGGCTTATACCCGGTTACTGGCTTGTTATTCTGGAACACCCAATACTTTATCCTTCCATCGGGTGTCACAGAGGCCGATTCGGGAAAGGCGTTGGGTCCGTCGAAAACCGCCGGTGTTTGCCAGGAAACCTTAAGNATCGCAGTGTCGGTGCTCTCCTCGGGCATGGGCTCCGGGGTAGGCCAGGGCGTTGGTTCAGGGGTTGGGGTGGGTTGTTCGGAACTGCTCCCCGGTTGATAGACCTGACCGGAAGGGGTTGGACTTATATTATCCGTGGACCCGTCCCTGTTCCAGGGAAGACCGCCCTTGAATAAATATATGACTGCAGCCGCGATAAGGGTCAGCAGCAATATAAACATGGTAAACCTTGTCTTGTTAAGCCTGCGTCTTCTTCTGCGATACATGGTATTCCTCCTGACTATTATTCGGCTGGGGCTGCAGCGTATTCTTCAACGAAGTCATAGATCATCTTTGACAGTTCGGCTATCTTTTTGCAGGCTGTTCCAACGTCCACGTTATCGGTCATCACCGAAAGGACATACGGATGGGACGCAAATACGATTCCCGCATCATTGACGGTACGTGTCTGGGTGCCGATCTTGTGCGCCACAGGAACATGGTCGGGCAGAAGAGCATCGATACGGTCACGCCAGTCGGTGTTCTCCAGGTCCTCGATCAGCTTCTCATAGGCCTCAGGATTATTTAAATACCGCCTGTAGAGTTCCTGTGATGCGAGGGCAATATCATAGGGGCATGAACGATGCCGCCTGTCATAGTATACCACGCCGCCAAGGTCGACCATGTACTGGCGGATGTTCTCTATGTCCAAAAGCTCGATGATCATATTTATGCCGCAATTGTCGCTCTTTCTTATGGCAAGTTCCGCCGTTTTGAGGACTGTGTATTCTGTCCCGTAAGGGGAGTTCTGGATTATGCCCGTCCCATATTCAAGATGTTCAGGTTTGTACTCAAGGAGCATGTCAGGGTTCACTTCTCCCTCCTCCATCCTGATATACAGGAGCAGAACCATCGGCAGCTTGGTTGAGCTGGCCGCGATATACTCTTCCTTATCCTGAACCCCAAAGGACTCTCCGGTGGCAAGGTCTATGAAGGTCACGCCGTACCGTCCGGATTGCTGGCTGACAAAATCCTCTACCATCTTTTTGAGCTCATCCATCCTGCCGCTGGGCGGAAGTGACCCGATGGCTGGAAGGAAGCCATGGGATTCTGTATATGTGCCTTCAGGCTCGGGTGTAGGGGTTGGTGTAGGCTCCGGTGTGGATGTGGGTGAGGGAGATTCAGTCGCCACGGGAGGTGTGGATGTGGGAGTGGGTGTAACAAGGGCGCTGTTACTGTTATCATCACCCCTGAAGAAAACAAAGAACACTGCACACGCAATCAATGCCACAAGAATCGAAATAACCCATGCTCTTCTTCTACGGTAAACTCTTTCATTCCTGAATCGGTAGGATCTCATGCCAATTCCTCTTTCATCCTTTGATCAGCCCATGATAATAATCAATATCAATAGGACATTCGATGTGTTGTAGCACAAAAACCATCCTCATTATATCCTTTGGTGCCTGTTTTAAGACTGATTCCAGCCCATTTGCAAAAAGACAAAGCACATGGCGATGGATGTTTTTGCGCGATATTATTATTATAATAAAGACAACTGCCATTGTCCACTGTATACCCGTACCTTCATGTTCTGCTAAAGCCGTTCAGCATGCAGGAAGGGTTCTAAAAGAAACAATATTTCCACAGATTACTGGATAACCTTCCCACTTATTAAATACTTCCGAAAAAACGGGGTCTTTTGTCGGTAAATCCCCCATCATTGCCGTTATGGTGTATAATTATCGTAATCCTCAATTAAATGCGGCTCCGTGGGCATAGGGCAAAGGTGTACAGATGTTCGACAGAAAATTTTTCTTCAGACTCCTATGGCCTGTTCTTATCGAACAGGCATTGGCAACGACCATTGGCATGGTCAATACAATGATGGTAAGCGGTGTTGGCATGACGGCCATATCCGCGGTCAGCATTGTAACGTCGTTGAACTACCTTATCATGAACCTTTTCACCTCATTTGCCACAGGAGCGACGGTGGTGGTGGCACAAAGCATAGGCGCCGGAAATATGGAACGCGCCAACAGAACTGCTGTCCAGTCTACTGTGGTCTGCGTACTGAGCGCCATAGCCTGCGGTCTGACCTTCATCATTTTTGGAGGAACAACCGTAAACCTCCTCTTTGGTGATGCAGAAGAACAAGTTAAACAATATGCCAAGGTTTATTTGAATTATTCCGCCCTGTCCTATCCATTCCTTGCCGCTTTTTCCATGGCGGCCGGGGTCATGAGGGGCAGTGGAGACACACGATCTCCCATGAGGATTTCCATCCTGTCCAATGTGATCAATGTTGGTGTTGGAGCCCTTTGTATCTACCTGCTGGGATGGGGAGTGTCCGGTGTTGGAATTGCACTTTTGACATCACGAATTGCATCGGCCCTTCTCATTGGGTTCATACTATATCATAATGATGGAGTCAATATACGAAAAATGTCCTTGAAACCGCAAAAGGACATCATTGCCCCGGTACTCAGAATTGGCGTGCCTGCCGGTATCGACGGGCTGATATTTAACGGTGGGAAACTGATCATACAGACCTTTGTTACGGCTTTGGGAACTGCGTCGCTTGCCGCCAACAGTATAGCCGGATCTATCACCGAACTGATCAATATCCCCGGCAGTTCCCTCTCCCTTGTGGCTGTGACCATTGTGGGACANGCCATAGGATCAGAGGTCTATGGGAAGGAACTTAGAAAAACTATCAGGTTGCTGACCGGTTATACCGTCCTGCTGCTCATGGCTACAACCCTGATCATGGTGCCCCTGCTTCCCGTGGTTGTACAATTCTATTCCCCTCCCGAGGATGTTAAAGATATGATTTTTTCAGTGCTCCACATTGTATTAGTGGTCATGCCCTTCTTGTGGCCCATCGCCTTTGTTCTGCCTTCCTGCATCAGGAGCACCGGTGATTCCACCTCTGTAACAGTTGTTTCGGTTCTTAGCATGTGGTTTGTGCGGGTGCTGGGGGCGTGGTTTACGGTTCATCATACCGGGTGGGGTCTCAACGGCATTTGGATATTCTGGTGTGCGGATTGGGTAGTCCGCGGAATAGCATTCATCATCAGGTCAAAATCAAGCCCTTATATTAGCGGAAAGCGTTGGCAGGAGCGGCCTAAAAATGTTTGACATGGGAATAGCCTTGTGTTAGAATATAACGGCAACCGCACGAAAAAGGGTTCTAAACCAGATTTTTTCCCTGGTTTTGCAGGGTCGGATCTGTCCCTTTTGCGGCGAGATTGGTAGGAGGAGGTGCACCATTATGTATGCAGTAATAGAGACTGGGGGCAAGCAGTACAGAGTCCAGGAAGGAGATACCCTCTTCATCGAAAAACTGTCTGCCGATGAGGGAGAACAGGTTGTATTCGATAAGGTTATCGCCGTATCCAAGGACGATAGCCTGAACGTGGGCAATCCCACAGTCAGCGGGGCTACTGTAACTGCAAAGATTCTTGGACATGGTAAGTCAAAGAAGATCATTGTCTTCAAGTATAAATCCAAGAAGCATTACAGAAGAAAGCAGGGACACAGACAGCCCTACACAAAGGTGCAGATCGAGAAGATCAACGCCTGAGAAAGAATCATGACAAAAGCGACGATTTACCGTTCGAAAGATGGATTGATAAGGGGTTTTAAGATTAGGGGACATGCCGGTGCCAACCGGCAGGAAGAATATGATCTGGTATGCGCAGCCATATCCGCCATCGGTTATACCACCATCGGATCACTGGTTGAGCTGTGCGGCATAAATGACTACAGTGAGTCCGACGGCAGCCTTGAGATGATGCTNCCCCAAGATATATCCCCCGATATTTTAGCTAAAGCTGAAGTAATACTTGAAACCCTGGAGATTGGTTTAAAACAAATTGAAATGCAGTATGCAAGGCATTTGCGCGTAATGAATAAGGAGGTGTAACCAATGGTAAGAATAAATCTGCAATTGTTTGCTCACAAGAAGGGAATGGGTAGCACCAAGAACGGCCGTGACAGTGAGTCCAAGAGGCTGGGTGTTAAACGTGGAGATGGTCAGTATGTACTGGCAGGTAACATTCTGGTAAGACAGAGAGGTACCAAGATCCACCCCGGTGCAAATGTTGGAATAGGCAGTGACGATACATTGTTCGCCCTCGTAGACGGAAGGGTGAAATTCGAAAGGCTTGGCAAGACCAGGAAAAAGGTAAGTGTTTACAGCTAAGACGAAAAGGTTTTGTGAGGGACGATGGAATCGTCCCTCTTTGTTTAATATCTAAAAAACCGGTTGAGTGGATATAACGGATGACCCGGGGAGGGCTTTTGGATGTTTTTTGATGTGGCTGAGGTTTACCTGAAGGCGGGTGACGGCGGCAATGGTACCGTTTCCTTCCGCAGGGAGAAATATATACCCAATGGTGGTCCCGACGGAGGGGACGGCGGAAACGGCGGCAATATCATATTCGAGGTTGATATGGGCTTAAGAACCCTCGTTGACTTCAGATATAAAAGGAAGTATGTGGCACAGAATGGTGAGAGGGGCGGCGGCAAGAATTGCAGTGGCCGTTCCGGTCAGGATCTTGTGGTTAGAGTGCCTCTGGGTACACTTGTAAAGGACAAGGAAACCGGCAGGATTCTTGCGGATCTGTCCAGGGAAGGTCAGGAAGAGATCATCGTTAGAGGTGGAAAGGGCGGATGGGGCAATCAGCATTTTGCCACTCCGACGCGTCAGGCACCCAATTTTGCCCGCAACGGCACACCCGGAGAGGAAAGAATGGTAGTACTGGAACTGAAACTTCTGGCCGATGTTGGCCTGATTGGGTTTCCTAATGTTGGAAAATCAACGCTGCTGTCTGTGGTCTCGGCAGCAAGACCCAAGATTGCCGATTACCATTTTACCACCCTTACTCCCAACCTCGGTGTTGTATCCCTGGGTGAGGGAGCCAGCTTTGTCATGGCAGACATACCCGGCCTCATTGAAGGAGCCCATGAGGGTGCAGGGTTAGGACACCAGTTTTTAAGGCATATTGAGCGCACACGGCTGCTCATCCATGTAGTTGATATTTCCGAGGCTGACGGGCGGGATGCCATAAGTGATGTTGACGTGATCAACCGTGAGCTTGAAAAATACAATCCGGAGCTTTCAAAAAGGCCCCAGATCATTGCCGCCAACAAGGTTGACGCATTAACCGACATGTCCAGGCTGGAGAGGTTCAAGTGTGAGATGGAGGGCAGGGGATACCGTGTTTTCGCCCTGTCAGCAGCTACAAAAAAAGGAGTGGATGAACTGATCAGGTATGCCTATGAAAGGCTTAAGGAAATACCTGAGGTCATCCTGTTTGATCCATCCTACAGGGAGGCNGTCGTCGAGGTTCAGGAAGAGGAGCCTCCCTTTACTGTCACAAGAGAAAATGACATCTTTGTTGTAGAGGGTCCATGGGTTCAGAAGATCCTGGGTTCGGTCAACCTAAATGACCGTGAATCTTTGCAATACTTTCAACGTGCAGTTAAGAATATTGGCGTCATCGAAGAGCTGGAGAAAAAAGGCATCCAGGAAGGGAACACGGTCCGCATGGGAGAGATAGAATTTGATTATATACCCTGATTAACCTAAGCCTGAGCATGCTTTGGAACGGTTATGATAAAAACACTTGATAAGGGGAAATAAATTTGACGGGGAAACAAAGAAGTTATTTAAGATCTCTTGCTAACAACATACCGGCAATTTTCCAGGTGGGAAAGAACGGTCTGGAGGCAAATAGCATACGGCAGTTCGATGAGGCTCTGGAGGCCAGGGAGTTGGTCAAGGCCAGTGTCATGCGAAACTCGCCGCTGACTGCCCGGGAGGCTGCCGATGCGCTTGCCGGGGAATTGGGAGCGGATGTGATACAGGTATTGGGCAACCGCTTTGTATTGTACAGGGAATCGAAAAACAACAAGGTGATCCAGCTTCCGTGAAGAGGATTATGGAGTGTCTTAGTTGGAATCTAGGTGAAGTATAGGGCTCATGGTGCTGTCAGGTTTCGCCGGTGAGCCGTGCATGCATGCAGATGTCTTCGAGGGGGCACCCCCTGCACTCCGGCAACTTGCGGCAATGTTCCTTTGCGTTCCTGACTATCAGAGCATGATACTCCTTGTACATAAGGATGTCCTCTTCCAGATGACTCATGATTTTGTTTTGCAGTTCATGGTAGGTGACCTTGGCATCGCATAGTCCAAGCCTGGAAAAGAGTCTTTTGGTATAAGCATCGATAACAAACACCGGCTGATCGTAGGCGTAGAGCAGCATATCGTCGACTGTTTCAGGCCCGAGCCCCCATTGTGACAGAAATAGCTTCCGATCCGGGGGAGGGTTGCCTTGAAAAAACTGGGCAAAGGCTTTAAGCTTTTTGGCCTTCTGGTTGTAGTAACCGCTGGACCTGATATGGCCTGCAATTAACTCCTGTTCCATGACGGCAAGGGAATCGGGATTAAGAATGCCGGACTGGGCGAGACTGGCAAGAGCCCTTTCAGCATTGCTCCAATTGGTGTTCTGGGTCAGGATTGCCCCTGCACATATCTCAAAGCGTTCCTGCCTGTTTAGCTCTTTTGTTGAGTTTTCGGGTTCATATCGGCATTTCAGGCCGTCCCGGCTTTCTCTGATCAATGGCCACCATCCCTGGGGACCATAGGACTCATAAAGCCTGTGATAAGCCTGGGTAAATCTGTACATGTCTTATCCTCACGTATTTTTTTCGCCAAGGCACAAAAGGTAATCATCATTGGTGGATGTTTTGAAGGTATTACACCTCTCTTATAAATATAAGCGTCAGGATTCAGGGCGGGGCTGAATGGTAAGCTGGGCTTTGAAGGACTTAATGTTATTCTGATTGCATCCCTCAACATAGACAAGACCTGTATCAGAAGCTGTCAAATCCTTATACAGGGTCAGTCTGTCACCGGGCAGAGCCTCATTCAGATAACTGATCTCCAAAGTTTTAATGCCATGCTGCCCGTGCTCTTCCAGGCTGAAACAATCCATGATGAAGTCAATGTATTTTGAATTGTTCAAATGCTCGTTAATATCAATATCACTGTAGCCAATAACCTTTTGATAGGCAACTTCCGGTGTTCCGGAGGCTCTGAACCTGCCCAGCCTGCAATCAATGGCTCTGCTCCTGGGGTTGAAGGGATAATTGATGGGGATGGCTTCGGTTTTCTTCAGTTCCCTTGTCCCGATATCAAGAATGATCCAGGTGGATGCTGCGAGGGCAAGTATGTTGTCTGAGGAGTCACGAACCTTGAAATCCCTGTCAAATTCCAGCCTCTTGGGTAATTGGGGCCATGTCTCAATAATGATGTCCTCTCCCAGGTGAGGCATTCTGTTAATGTCCACCCTTATCCGCGTAAGTACCCAGGTAACACCGTAACCATTCATCAATCTATCTATACCTACACCAAGGTCTTCAGCGTGGAGGCTTGCAATGTCCTGGAAAAAATTGAACAGTGCGCTTATTTTCAGCTTCTTCTGAAAGTCAACATCTCCCAGGCCAACATGATATTGCTTTTCATATACCGGAACAGGATCTGCCATATCAACTCCCCTTCCTACCTGTACTCAGTTTATTAAGAATTCTACCATGTGAAACAATGTATGGCAAACAAATGGGGGTTTTTGGATGTTTGGTTATAGTCCGGCTGCCCATAATAAATGAAAAGAGAAATTGGAACGGTAAGCGATGGCACACAGGACAGAGATACTGATATAATNAAACATAGGAATTCATCAATGGTTGGAGAAAAGATGATTTGGTTCGGACCGGCAGGCAACTCGAAAAGTTTCTATGAACAAGGTTATAAACATTCCTGGCAAATGCCGCAATGGCTGAGGGAGCAGGGGCTTAACGCCTATGAGTATCAGTGCAGCAAAGGTATTCTTCTCAAGGAAGAAACAGCGGCCCGGATTGGGGAGGAGTGCAGGGAGAACAATATCCGCCTGAGCATCCATGCCCCATACTATATTAATTTATCCAGCACCGAGAAAAAGAAGAGGGAGAGATCCATCGAATATATACTTGATACCCTTCGTATCGCAAAAGTTATGGGCGCCGAGCGCATCATCATGCATCCCGGGTATGTTTCAGGCCTAAGCAGGGATACTGCACTTGAGATCGCCAAAGACACTTTAATAAGCGCCCTTGCCGAAGTACGGGCTGAAAAGCTGGATCATATCACCATCTGCCCGGAAGTATTGGGAAAGCACAGTCAATTGGGGAACATCTTCGAGGTTGTTGAGCTCTGCAGCCTTGATGACAACCTGATCCCATGCATCGATTTCGGACATGTTCATGCCCTTACCCGCGGTGGTTTAAAAACCAGGAAGGAATATATGGACATTTTGAAATTCGTGGGTCAGGAACTCGGTGAGGAACGGATGAGGGTTGTCCATATGCACTTCAGCCGGGTTGAGGTGGGAAAGGGAGGAGAGAAAAAGCATTGGACCCTTGCGGACACCCAGTATGGCCCGGAATTCACTCCGCTGGCCGAAGCCATCCTTGAACTGGGTATCGACCCCATCATCATAAGCGAGTCCAGGGATGTGATGACTGAGGATGCTCTCACACTTAAAAAGATGTATGAAGCTGCGGCCGATCAGAACCTATAAATTTCGTGACCATACAGCCATTAAGCATGACTCTAAATAAGAACTGACCCTGTTGTTTCANAACAAAAGAACTGTCCCGGAGTTACATAATGAAAAACCGTGCCAGCAGGACGCTTAGAATCAGTGGCACCATCACAAGAATAAGGTTGTTCACCGCATATTTGAATGTGTCCTTTTTGGTCTGTATCCTGCTGAAAGCCCGAAGGTTCCGGAATACCCAGGGGGAAGGAACGAGGACTGCCAGAGACAGGACGGGCAGGTATCCCAGCAGGATGCCAAGAAGGATATCGAGATAGCACAGGATGTAGAGCATATCAAAAATGATGAGGGCTCGCTTTTTCCCAATATATATGGGAAGGGTATAGCGCCTGTTGGCCATGTCATCCTCAATATCGCAAATATTATTAGCCAACATGATCCCGGCAATGAGAAGTGTTGTGGGGACTAGAGCTACAGTAGCGGGAATCATCACCTTCCAGTTGATGAGAACTGAGATAAATTCATTTTCTACGGCCAAAAGGATGGGCTTTTGATTGAAAAGAGAAATATAGATAGCGATAAAGGGCAGGACATATCCCATGAAAAACCCTGAAAAAATTTCACCCAGCGGAGTTCTGGATATGGGAAGAGGCCCGCCGGAGTACAGGATGCCTATGAGAAAACAGGCCATCCCCAGGAACAGCACAATGGCATCAGTGTTTAAGAAAAGAAGAAGTCCAAAAATTACGGCGACAAAAAAGAGAAGGGCCATGATCAGGATGACTTTTTTCTCACTCATGCCGTAGCGCACAATGGCATTATGCATTTCATAATTATAGCCATGCCTTTTTCTTGCCCGTTTCCAGTCCAGATAATTATTCAGGGCTGTGGCAAACATATCGAAGGCGAGCATGGAGACAAAGAAAAACAAAATAAGATCTGACCTCAGGCTACCAAAATAATATCCCGTATAAACAATACTCCATATAAAGGGAGTTACACTGGCGATTTTTGTCTGTATCTCAACCAGCTTTAAAAATGCCTTCATTGCAAGCCTCCCCAAGTTCAGGATTCCGGTAAGAAGTACCATTACTCATTATATCATTTCCAATCATCCTGAAAACCAACAGTTCTTCCGCCGGATTCTGATAGAAGCATGCCGGGGATCGGCTCTGGTATCGGNTTAGTCATATTTTGCACGTCTTCCTTGCCCGCAAAAAACAAATAATATAAAATGATGGAGTAATAATGCTTTTTAGAGCAAGGGGGTTCTTACATGCTTAGAATAAAAGTGATAAACGGACCCAATCTGAATCTTCTGGGAACCCGGGAACCACAGGTTTATGGAGACATGACCCTGGAGAGCATAGAAAACAGACTAAAACGCGAGGCTGAGGAATACGGCGTGGAGATTGATTTTTTTCAATCCAATCATGAAGGGGCTCTCATAGACTGTATCCACGAGGCTGCAAGGGCAGGATGCAGCGGTCTGATTCTAAATCCCGGAGCTTATACCCACTACAGCTATGCCATCAGGGATGCCATTGCTGCGGTGGGAATGCCCACAGTGGAGGTTCATCTGTCCAATGTCCATTCCAGGGAGGAATTCCGAGCTAGATCTGTCATAGCACCCGTATGCATGGGACAGATAAGCGGGTTGGGAGCGGATTCCTATTCGGCAGCCCTTTTTGCTCTGGTAAAGAAACTGGAAGGGGCCAAACCTGCACCCAGCCATCGGGACTGACCTCCGAGCCTGAAGGCTTAAGAATCAGAAAGAAGGTATCTCATGAATGAAAGAATAAACAGAATCAGAAATATTATGTCGGAAAAATCCCTGGACGGCCTGATTGTTACAGGGCGTGCAAACACCTTTTATCTTTCAGGCTTTACCGGATCCACCTCCTACCTTCTCATCGGCAGGGAGAAAGCCTGGATTGTTGTTGATTTCAGGTACACCATTCAGGCAGGGGAGCAGGTATTTGAGGGTATTGAGGTTGTGGAGCACACCGAAAGCTTCCTGACTACCCTGAACAGGATTATAGCCGATGAAGGCATGGATTCCATAGGGTTTGAGGGGAATAATCTCAGTTACTCGGAATATGAACGTTTTAAGACCAAGCTGCTCCATGCCCGAAGGCTTGAGAGCCTAGGAGATGCTATCGACCTTCTGAGGATCAGGAAGGATGAGGTGGAGATAGAAGCCATAGCCCAGGCTGTTAAGCTGGGGGATCAGGTTTTTGACCAGGTTCTGAAGGTTATCAGACCCGGGATTAAAGAGATGGAACTTGCAGCTGAGATTGAATACCAGATGAGAAAGCTAGGTGCCTCCGGTCCGTCCTTTGCTACCATAGTGGCTTCCGGAGAGCGCTCAGCCATGTGTCATGGGGCAGCGTCCGAGAGGAAGATCAAGCCGGGAGACGCTCTGATTATGGATTTTGGCGTTATTTACCGCAATTATTGTTCTGATATGACGAGAACAATATTTGTAGGGGATCCGGGCGAAGAAATGAAGAAGATATACCGGATTGTTTCTGAGGCTCAGCTGGCTGCACTGGAATGCCTGCATTCAGGCATGAAGGCTCGGGATGCAGACAGGGTTGCAAGGGACATCATAACCCTGGAAGGCTATGGTGATAATTTTGGACATAGCCTGGGCCACGGAGTGGGTATTGAGATACATGAGGAACCCAGGTTATCTGTGAAATCAGAGGATACACTTCTGGACGGCATGGTTTTCTCGGTGGAACCGGGAATCTACGTTGAAGGTCTTGGCGGAGTGCGCATCGAGGATATGGTGGTATTGGAAGACGGAAAACCTCGAAATCTGACGGGAAGTACCAAAGAGATGATAGTACTGTAATAAGGCTTGCATATCCCATATTTTTGATTTAATATAAAATGGAAAGTTGAGAGAGGAAGGTTTCAGACATGATAGTTGCAGGTGATTTTAAAAACGGCGCTACATTTGAGATGGACGGACAGGTCTGGCAGGTGGTTGAGTTCCAGCATGTTAAGCCTGGAAAGGGTGCCGCCTTTGTAAGAACCAAGATTAGAAACGTTATTTCAGGCGGTGTGATAGAGCGTTCATTCAGCCCTACCGATAAATTTGAGCGGGCTCACATAGACAGACGTGATATGGAGTATCTCTATAATGACGGGGATCTGGCATATTTTATGGATGTTGAAACCTATGAGCAGTTACCCCTGAACCTCTCCCAGGTAAGCGATGCGCTTACATTTGTGAAGGAGAACATGGTTTGCAAGATTCTCTCATACAAAGGAAATGTATTTGGTATAGAGCCACCCATGTTTGTTGAATTGGAAGTTACCCATACCGAGCCCGGATTCAAGGGAGATACAGCCACCGGAGCCAACAAGCCGGCTACTGTTGAGACGGGGGCTCAGGTGAAGGTACCCTTGTTCGTGAATACAGGTGACAAGATAAAGATTGATACGCGAACCGGAGAATATCTGGAGCGTGTCTGACAGAACAGAATTCGAAAGGAGAGCCAAGGGCTCTCTTTTTTCATGCCTGCATAAAATAAGGAATTCCTCCAATACTATGAATGTTGATATTTTGACAGCTTGCATGAAAGGAGGCAAAAATTTTGAAAGCAACCGGCATTGTAAGGAGAATAGACGATCTGGGCCGGGTAGTCATACCAAAAGAGATCAGACGTACCCTGAGAATCAGAGAAGGAGATCCGCTGGAAATCTACACCGACCGGGAGGGAGAAGTCATACTCAAAAAGTACTCGCCCATAGGTGAACTGGGTGATTTTGCCGAAGCCTATGCGGAATCCCTTCATAATACAAGTGGTCATATTATTGCAGTTGCTGACCGTGACTCCATCATAGCCGTATCTGGAGGTTCAAGAAAGGACTTGCTTGAAAAACAGCTGAGTCCGGATATTGAAAAGATCATTGAAAACAGGGACACCTTTGTGGCAGATTCTGCCGACAGCACAAAGGTGCCAGTGATTACCGACGAAAAAGGAAATGCAAAATACACCTGCCAGGTTATTACTCCCATCATCTCTGAGGGGGATGCCATAGGTGCTGTTTTGATGCTTTCAATGGATCCCAAGGTGAAAATGGGCGAGGTAGAGACAAAGCTTGTCCAGTCGGCCGCAAACTTCCTTGGGCGCCATTTGGAGCAATAACTATATTGAGTTGAAAGACCATATACAGCAACGGACCGCTAAACAATGCAGCAAATAAATAGAGCAAATCAAACCCCCACCTTATANAATATAGTAATAAAGGAGCTGTCATAGGACAGCTCCTTTGTTTTACCGAAAACCANTTAACCGTAGCATAGTGTCAAAAGCCACATTTTATCAGCAGGAAGCAAGGAGTATGTCCATTTTGCTATTCTTGCCGGATTGCCTCAAGAAGGGCTGTATTTGGGAACAATGTGGTCTTTATTAATGGGTGACCGGATGTTATACTTGAATGACCAAAGACGCCACCGAAAAGCCGTGCCATTTCCGAACAGGTGTTTGATTTGGAAGGGCGTTTTATATATAATATCGGTTAGGGGTGTTCATCCAATCAACATAAACACGGAGGTAACTAACCATGCTTTTGGAGAACCTAAATGAGCAACAGAGAGAGGCTGTTCTGCATACCGAGGGGCCCCTTTTGATCCTGGCGGGAGCCGGATCGGGAAAAACCCGCGTTCTTACTCACAGGATAGCTTATCTCGTTGAGGAAATGGGAGTGAGCCCCTGGAACATACTGGCCATCACTTTTACCAATAAGGCCGCCCGTGAGATGAAGGAGAGACTTGAAAAGCTGATAGGATCCGATGCCAACGACCTGTGGGTGGGAACATTCCATGCCTGTTGTGTCAGGATCCTCAGGCGGGATATAGAGAAGTTAGGCTTTGACAGAAGCTTTGTAATCTATGATACCGATGATCAGCAGACATTGATAAAAAGCTGCCTGGAGCAGCTTGGCATCAACGATAAGAATTTTCCACCGAACTCGGTACTCCACGAAATTGGCCGTGCCAAGGACGAACTCATTGATCCGGCACACTTTCAAAAGATGTATGCATCGGATTATCGTCTTGGTAAGGTAGCCCGGATTTATGAACTCTACCAGCAAAAACTCAAATCCAATAACGCACTGGATTTTGATGATATAATTCTTTTCACTATACGGCTTCTGACCGATTTTCCCGAGATACGTGAATACTATTCGTCGAAATTCCGTTATATCCATGTGGACGAATATCAGGATACAAATACGGCACAGTATATCCTAGTCAAAATGCTGGCCACCACACATGGAAATATCTGTGTGGTGGGCGACGACGATCAGATGATCTACGGCTGGAGAGGAGCCAATTTGCGAAACATCCTCGACTTTGAGAAGGATTTCAAACCTTGCCGTGTAATTAAGCTTGAGCAAAACTACCGTTCCACCAGAACCATACTGGAAGCCGCCAATAATGTCATTGAAAACAATTCCGGAAGGAAGCAGAAGAAGCTCTGGACCGAAAATACACAGGGGAATTTGGTGAACCGNTATGAAGCCGCCGATGAGCGTGACGAGGCCTATTACATAGCCGATGTGATGCGCACTTTACGGGCTTCGGGGAGGAGCTATAGTGATATGGCTCTCCTTTACAGGATCAATGCCCAATCCCGTGTTTTTGAGGAAGCGTTCATGAAACTGGGTATACCCTATAAGATTTACGGGGGATTGAAGTTCTATGCCCGAAAAGAAATCAAGGACGTTATAGCATGGCTTCGCATGATCCAAAACTCCGATGATGATATCAGCTTTTCCAGAGCCGTCAATGTCCCCAAGCGGGGAATCGGGAAAACCACGCTGGACAGGATTGAGCTTTTGGCTTCCCAACAGGGGGTCAGCATGTATCAGATAGCGTCACATGCGGAGGACTATCCAGAGCTTTCAAGGGCATCACGAAACCTGTTGGAATTTTGCGGATTTATTGAGAAGATGAAGATTCTCTCCCGGGAGGAGGAATTGGTTGAGTTCATCGAGATTCTTCTGGACAGGAGCGGTCTTGTCAGGGAACTGGAAAAGGAGCTTACCAATGAATCGAGAACCCGCATTGAGAACATCAAGGAATTCATATCGGTAGCCCGGGAATTTGCTCTCTATACTGATGAGAAGCCCACATTGGAGGATTTTTTAGCTCATATATCCCTGGTAGCGGATATTGATGACACCGAGGAGGTAGGGGACCGGGTGGTTCTCATGACACTCCATAGTGCCAAGGGTCTGGAATTTCCTGTTGTGTTCATTGCAGGCATGGAAGAAGGTGTTTTCCCCAGCTATCGATCCCTCATGGAGGAGGATCGGCTGGAAGAGGAGAGACGACTTTGCTATGTGGGTATCACCCGTGCCCGGGAGGAGATTTTTCTCACAAACGCCAGATGTCGCATGCTTTTTGGAAGTACTTCATATAACCGTGTATCCCGGTTCGTAGAAGAAATACCGGACTCCCTCACAAAGGGAAGCGCTAATCATACCGGGCGACAGAAGACCTCTTTGAGAGACTGGCCTGAAAATACGGGCAAAACAGTGGATCTGAGTGACCTGAAAAGCAGGATAAAGGCATTCAACAGAGCCTCCCAGGAGGATGCCGAAAGCGTAAACGTGGGCGACCGGGTGATGCATAAGAAGTTTGGAACCGGTACAGTGAAAAAGAAGGTTCTGGAAAGCGGTGATTACCGGCTGGATATTGAATTTGATGATTATGGAATGAAAAGGCTTATGGAAAGCTTCGCCAGNCTTAAAAAGATATGACTATTTGCTTAGAAAGGGGATTATATGATTAAGGCTTTAGTTTTTGACATGGACGGTGTGATTATCGACAGCGAGCCCATCCAATGCGAGATTGCCGTTGAGGTTTTGAGAAGCTTCGGCGGGGAACCGAGAGAACACGAGATTCATGAGTTTGTCGGGGTTACAAACCAGGCCATGTGGCCCATACTCAAGGAAAGACATAAGCTGGATGCCACAGTTGAGGAGATGCTGGAAAGGCATCAGGAATACAAAAAAAGACGCTTTTTCCAAGAGCGAATCGAGCCAATTGACGGTATCAGGGATTTGATTAAAAAAGCTGCAGACAGTGGCTTGAAAATAGCCCTGGCCACGTCATCCCCAAAATTCCTTGCAGAGCATATATTGAAGAGTACCGGACTGATGCCCTGGTTTGATGTTCTGGTTACGGCCGACGACATCACCAGGAGCAAACCCGACCCTGAGATATACCTGAAAGCTGCACAGCTTCTGGGGATTGATCCTGGATCCTGTGTCGCCATTGAAGATGCAGAGTTGGGCATGCAGTCCGCAAAAAGNGCCGGTATGCGGGTGATTGCTTTTCTCAACCCAAATTCAGGAAAGCAGGATACTAGCAAAGCGGATTTTGTGGTATCATCAATACGGGACATCGATCTGGACAAGCTGGACACTTGACGGGTCACCCCAGCGGTGATATCTGAGGTGTTATCACGGCAAGGATGCACCTTAAGCTGAGTGATGGAGAGGTATGGCGAACCATGGACGATCCAAAAAAAACAAAGATGGATTATAATGATCTGAACAAACTTCTTGATGAAATGGACAGCGTTTTAAGGCGCAATCCCCTTGATGCCCTTGGCAGTGTTTATGATGATCTTTATACCAGGAACAGAATGTCCATAGTGGAAGATAGGGATCTTNCCGGCCAGGACCAGGAGCCTCCGGTTCAGTACGGTACCGGCGACGGGTTTCCTAAGGACGAGGAGATTGAGGATGCCGCCCCCTGCAAAAGCCTTGAGGAACTCATGGATGAATTGAATGGGTTGGTGGGTCTTAAAAAGGTCAAGGATGATGTTAAGTCCCTGACCAATATGGTCAAGATAATGAAGATTCGTAAGGAGAGAGGTCTGCCCGAGGTGGATATGTCCCTGCACCTGGTGTTTACAGGAAACCCCGGAACCGGTAAGACAACTGTTGCCCGGCTTCTTGCGGGTATATACCGGGAGATTGGTGTACTGTCCAAGGGACATCTTGTTGAGGTGGATCGTTCACGCCTTGTAGCCAAGTATGTTGGGCAGACAGCCCCACAGGTGATGGAGGTTGTCAATGAAGCCATGGGCGGAGTGCTCTTTATCGACGAGGCTTATTCGCTGGTGTCCCGCCGGGGCGAGAATGATTTCGGTTATGAGGCGGTGGATACACTTCTTAAGGCCATGGAGGATCACCGGGATGACCTTATTGTCATCGTTGCAGGATATCCCGATAAAATGGAAGAATTCCTGGACTCCAACCCGGGTCTCCAGTCACGTTTTAACAAGTATATCAATTTTGATGATTACTCCCCTGAGGAGCTCATGGCGATTTTTGACAGGATGTGTGAAAAGAACGGATATAAAGCCACTGACGAAGCTAAAGAAAAAGTCGGTAAGATGCTTGAGACTCTCCACGAAGGCCGTACCGACAGTTTTGCCAACGCAAGAACGGTTCGAAATCTTTTTGAAAAGCTTCTGACTATTCATGCAGACCGGCTTGCTTGTAAGGAAAGCGTATCTGATGAAGAGCTGGCAACCATTATTGCCGAGGATGTGGGGAAAATTGACCTGGATGAAATGATGCGGTAATGCTGTTCTGTCATTGCGAGCGGGAAAGTATATCCAGAGATTCTGTAAAGCCCAGTCCTTGTGCTGCACTTCTGCGAAACATAAGTATGTCATCGCGAGTGAAGCGAAGCTGAGCGCGGCGATCTACGAGATTGCTTCGTCGCGTTGCTCCTCGCAATGACGTAACCGAATTGTCATTGGGAGCGGAGCGCGGCAATCTCAGACCTCAAAGCCCTTCTTGTACTCCCACATCCAACCTCTCACTTCCCACCTCCAATATGGTATTTCCCTTCAATCCGCCAATAATACTAAAACCGGGACAAGCTACATATAATTTATCGGGCGCGGCTTGAACCTTCCTGTTGCCATGGGCACAGGGAATAACCCTGTGCGGACTTGTGGAGAATTCCGCCTGCCCCTTTTACAAAAGAGGAGAAATGGAGGATACAGATGGATAACACATCGGGAATAAGGGTGGGAGTTCACGGTTTTAAAACTATTCTGGACTGGTTTAGCAGGATCACTCTTTTTCAGCTNACCGAAATCGTTCTCTGTTTTTTATTTACAAGAGCCAGTCTTTTTGAAGTCCTGAGACCTTTTGGGCTGGCACTGTACTGTGCCGCCCAGTTTACGGGACCTGCGAAGATCCTGGCTGCTGTATCACTGATGATGGGAAACCTCATCTATTCCGGCTCATACGAGGCGCTTCGCCAGTTATCCGCTCTTTTGATATTTGAACTGGTAATCCATTTTCAGAGGCTCAACGGTCATGCTAAGCCCACACCACTCAACCGTTCGGTGACCCTGGGTCTGACTGTTCTTGTAACAGGGCTTGTTAAGGGCATTATACAGGGATTCCATGTATACGATCTTGTTGCTTCCCTGCTATGCTCGGCCTTTGCGTTCTCGGCCTCAGTGCTGATACAGCCGGCTCTGATACAAAGAGTGGATATGAAGGCAGGCCAGTTAAGCCGAAGCGGCAGACTGACGGCAGCTAAGGCCATATTGCTGTGCCTGGTCGTCATAAGCCTGAAAGATCTGTTCATTAGCGAACTTGATTTGAGCAGTATAATGGCGGGTCTTATGGTTATTCTCTTTGCACGCAGCAAGGGAAGCGCCTATGGTGCTTGCATGGGTGCCTGTGTGGGTTTTGTGCTGACCATGTACCGGATTCCCGGCTCTATGGAACTTCCAGGAATGTATGCTCTGGCTGGGGCAGCCGCCGGGATACCGTTTAAGAGGAGAATCTTCACTGTTAGCCTTTGGACGACGGTTATTCTCTTCTTCACCGGGTTGTCCATATTGAACGGTGATATGATTCTTGGATATTACAGTGTTATGGTCTCGGGCGTTATTTTTCTTTTTATTCCACCGAAAGCCCTGAAATATATGTCTGAATATCTGGCGGGACCCTTGTCCCAAAAGGCTCTGGAAGACGAGGCTGGTAAAAGGGCATCCCTGGAAGCCTCCGACAGGCTCTATATACTGGGCAAGGCTCTTTCAAGGGTTTCCAGAGATCTTCAGGAGTTTTTAAGCGAAGAAACCGGGGATGAGCGAACCATGTCCGAATCGGTGATGGAAATAGTGGCCGACAGGGTCTGCAGGCGCTGCCCCCTGTGTGAGAGATGCTGGGGAACCAACTTTATCAAAACCTATAAGTTGGTGGAAAAGGCTCTGTCCAATCTCAAAACCGACGAGACCGGGATGCTGGAGATACCCGGTTGGTTTCGCGCATCCTGTACAAGGAATGAAAAGTTTGTAGAAAGCCTGGGTATGGCTTTTACCATCTATAAGGCTGAGAAGCTTTGGCGCGCCAGACTCAATGACGCTAGGGAGCGCATTGCTGAACAGGCCGGCATCATTTCGGGAAGTATTATGAGTATTGCCAGATCCATTGTGGAACACAGGAGCCGTGATTATGAAATAGAGGAAAGCTTTCTTGAAACCGCTGCAGGCATGGGCATACCTGTTGCGGACATAAGGATTGGTTCGGAGAGCGGTTCCAGAATCTCAGCCGATCTTGTCTGCGAGGGAATTCACCGGATTAACATGGATCTTTTGGACAACACGGTAAAATCCTTTCTGGGTAGCCAGATGGTAAGGGTTGGAGAGATGAGGCGGGATATGCTGGGATATTCAGTCCTCAGATACATGAATAAGCCCAGATTCCGAACCATAACGGGCGTAGCCCGGCTCTCAATGGAAAAATCCCCCGTATCAGGGGACAGCTTCACCTTCTTCATCAATGGATCCGGCTTTCACATCAGCGCCATCAGTGATGGTACAGGCAGCGGCAACAAGGCTGAGCGATACAGCAAAAGCACCATACAAATGCTTGAATACCTGATGGACGAAGGAGTGGATCTTGCTTTTGCCATTAAGCTGATAAGGATGTATTTAGGCATTAAAGGCGACAGGGAGCCCCTTGCCACTCTGGACACCTGCGCCATCAACCTTTTAGATGGCAGCTTGAAGTTCTACAAGCTGGGAGCAGCACCATCCTACATCAGAAATGTGTCGGGCATAAGCGAGATTACCGGGACAGGCCTTGATGGAGAGTTAAATAGTGTGGAAGTGGAAACTGCCGTGCCAAAAATTGCCGAGGGAGATTTTGTGATCATGGTATCTGATGGTGTTTACAATGCATTCTGCAATAATGGACAAACGGCTTTGCAGAAGTTCATATCCTCCATTGATACGATGAACCCTCAGCAGATGGCCGACATGATACTCACTGAATCCACACTGCGGGGCAAGGGTGTCCGGGATGACATGACGGTGCTGGTAACGCGTCTATGGTGAACNGGCAAAGGACAGATACAGCTCGCCTACTCTGTAGANATCCCCGGCTCCCATGGTGATCACCAGATCCCCGGTCTGAGCGTTTTCATCAAGGAAACGGACAATTTCATCAAAACTCGAAACATATACTGCATTGCCAGTATTCTTGTTTATACCTTCGGTTATGGTGCGGGCATTGATGAGGCCGTTATCCTTCTCCCTGGCTGCATAGATATCGGTTACGACCACTGTATCCGCAAGTGCGAAGGCACGTGAAAAATCGTCAAGAAGCTCATAGGTTCTGGTATAGGTATGGGGCTGAAAAACACAGATCAAGTGGCCTGCTGCCAGAGCCCGGGCGGCACTTAATGAGGCTTGTATTTCTGTTGGGTGATGGGCGTAATCGTCCATAACCCGGATACCGTTTTTCATGCCCTTGTCTTCCAGCCTTCTATGGGTACCCTTGTACCCTTCCAGACCTTTGATAATTGAAGTCCGTGCAATGCCCATGGAATGGCAGGCGGCTATACAGGCCAGCGCATTGGAGATGTTATGCGTGCCGGGCACTGATAGTTTTATCCTGCCCCAGGATGTCTTTTTATGGCAGACCGATAAACTGGCGCAGCCGTTCTCAAAGGAGATATCCTCTGAGGTCCAGTCTGCATCCGAAGCATTCAGACCATAGCTCACGAAGGATCTGGTCAGTGATTTGGAGAGCAATCGGGTCTGGGGATCATCAAAATTCAGAATAATGGTTCCTGGATTTCTCACATTGGAAAGGAAGGACTCGAATGAGGATCGAATATGATCAATATCTCTGAAATAATCCAAATGATCGGCATCAATATTCAGAACCACCGCCAGAGACGGTCTGAATTTTAAGAAACTATCCTTATATTCACAGGCTTCTGCTATAAACCATGAGCTGCTGCCTATTCTTGTATTGCCCCCGATGGTATCCAGCATCCCGCCTACATGAATGGTGGGGTCAAGCCCGCCCTCCAGCATAACCTGGGATATCATGGAGGTGGTGGTGGTCTTTCCATGGGTTCCGGAAACGGCTATGCACTGCTGAAAATGATCCATGATCACACCCAAAAGCTCCGCCCTCTCCATTACAGGAATTCCCTTGTTTCGGGCTTCAACAAGCTCGGGGTTGTTCTGTGGAACGGCAGCCGAATAGACCACCAGATTCTGCCCCGATATGTTTGAGGCATCATGGGACGGGAAGATAACCGCACCCATGTTTTTCAACTTGTTGGTCATATCGGATTCATGGAGATCAGATCCGGTGACTTTTATTCCTCTATGCATTAATATTTCAGCCAGGCCGCTCATGCTGATGCCGCCAATGCCCACCATATGGACGGTAATATTTCCCGGCGCGAATATAAAGGGATTATTCATTGATACACGCTCCAGTATAATTATGCCAGATAGATTATATATCAGTGGACAGGATAGACACAAGGCTCCCAGATGAAGTATTCCAGTAAACAGGAAAATATATGCAATAANTTTTTATTAAAAATTATAAATAAGAAGGATATTTGAAATTTATGCCGAAATATTGTATTATGTATTATACCAAATCTACATGTAATTAACGGAAGGTGGGCTGCTAAAAATGGAGATAACAGATATCAGAATTCGGAAGGTAGAGGCCGAGGGAAAGATGAAGGCTGTAGTGTCAATAACTTTCGATAACGAGTTTGTCGTTCACGACATTAAGATTATTGAAAGTCAGAACGGTCTATTTATCGCCATGCCGAGCCGCAAGACTCCTGCAGGGGAGTTCAGAGACATAGCGCATCCAATCAATGCTGATGCCAGAAANAAGGTTCAAAATGCGATATTGGAGAAGTATCAGTCGATGCTTGCGGAGGAAGAAGCGGCCGGAGCGCTTACCGGCATAGAATAACACCAACTCAGTTTATTTTTTTGGCACTTATATATTAAGTGCCTTATTTATTTTCCCTTGAATTCTAAGTCTGGACAATTGAAAACAATGGCCGAATATGAAACAATTATTATTGGAGTGCCATTGAAAGGAGCATTTCTATGCGAGATTTGATTACCGTTATTCTTGCAGCCGGAGCGGGAACAAGGATGAGAACCAACACCGCCAAGGTAATGCATAAAATCTGCGGACAGACCTTGCTGGATTATGTTATTGATGCTGCCAAAAAGGCTGGTTCCGATGAAATCATTGCTGTAATTGGATATCAGGCCGACCAAGTGAGGGAATCGGTTAAGGATATTGCCTTTGTACTGCAAAAGGAGCAACTGGGTACCGGTCATGCAGTGATGCAGGCAAGACCCCTGTTGGAAGGAAAGACAGGAACTGTGCTGGTTCTTTATGGCGATACGCCCCTCATTACCGCCAAGGCTCTGAGGGAGGCTTATGAGGCACATCTGAACAATAAGAATCAGGTTACTGTCATCACTGCCTGTGTCCAAGATCCCACCGGCTATGGAAGAATTGTCAGGGATCAGGATGGAATGATCAGCTCCATAGTGGAACATAAAGATGCCACAGAGGAACAAAGAGCCATTGATGAGATCAACTCGGGAATGTACTTTTTTGAGGTGCCCGCGCTGCTTAAGGCACTGGACAGGCTGGGTAATAAAAACAGCCAGGGTGAGTACTACCTCACCGATACCATTGAAGTGATACTGTCGGATAATGGCTCGGCAGGTGCTTTTCTTATAGACGATTGTACCGAGATCCTGGGGATCAACGATCGTTTACAGCTTTCTGAGGCCGAAAAGGTCATGCGGGACAGGATCATCCATGAACACATGAAAAACGGTGTCAGCTTTATTCTCCCCGAAACATCGGTGATAGGGCCCAAAGTGGAAATTGGAAGGGATACTGTCATATATCCGGGGACTTTGCTGGAAGGCAATACCCGCATAGGCGAACAATGCCTCATTGGTCCTTATACACGCATTTCAGACAGTACTGTTGGGAATGATGTTCATATTATGAATTCAGTAATCCTTGATTCACAAATTGGATCTATGACCAAAGTGGGTCCTTTTGCTTATTTGCGGCCTGGCAGCAAAATCGGGAGCAATGTCAAAATCGGTGATTTTGTTGAGGTAAAGAAATCAGAGATCGGAGACAATACAAAGGTATCCCACCTTACCTATATCGGGGACGCACGGGTCGGAAAGAATGTCAATATGGGATGCGGGGTTGTGGTGGTTAACTACGACGGCACCAATAAGCACCAGACGGTGGTGGGTGACCACGCCTTTGTAGGATGCAATGTCAACCTGGTTTCGCCTGTTGAGGTGAGGCCCTTTGCATATATCGCTGCAGGATCCACCATTACAGATGAGGTTCCTGAGTATGCCCTTGCTATCGCCCGTAACCGGCAGACTATAATCAGCGATTGGGTTAAAAAGAAAGGTCTTGATAAAAGATGAATGATTTTGGAGGTTTAGCTTGACATGAATCTTCACGGAAAGGACATAAAAATCTTTGCAGGAAATTCCAACCTCGAACTGGCTGAGGAGATCGCCCAGAGGATCGGCTTGCCCCTGGGTGAATCGGTGGTGGGACGTTTCAGCGATGGTGAGACGGCTATCAGTATCAACGAACCGGTTAGGGGTTCCGATGTTTTCATCATCCAGTCCACCAGCACGCCGGTAAACGATAACCTTGTGGAACTGCTGATTCTGATCGATGCACTCAAACGTGCCTCTGCCGGTCGAATCACAGCGGTCATGCCCTACTTCGGATATGCGCGGCAGGATCGTAAAGCCAAGGCAAGGGATCCCATATCGGCAAAACTTGTAGCTAATCTCCTCACCACGGCAGGGGCCGANAGGGTACTTACCATGGATCTTCATGTTCCGCAGCTGCAAGGCTTTTTCGATATACCTGTGGATCATCTGATGGGTTCCCCCATCCTGGCCAGGTATTTTATGGAGAAGTTCGAGGGGAAGGTCGATGATGTTGTGGTGGTTTCCCCGGATGTAGGCAGTGTGGGAAGATCAAGAAAATTTGCAGAAAAGCTGGAGGTTCCTCTGGCTATTATCGACAAGAGGCGACCAAAGGCCAATGTCTGTGAGATTATGAACATCATCGGTGATGTCAGGGGAAAACGTGTAATTCTGGTGGATGATCTCATAGATACCGGCGGTACTATTGTTACTGCTTCCAATGCCCTGTCCGACATGGGTGCCTCCGAAGTATATGCCTGCTGCACCCACCCGGTTCTCTCTGGACCGGCCATAGATAGGATCAGGACTTCTGTCATCAAAGAGATGGTTGCCTTAAATACCATTCAACTTCCGAAAGAGAAGAGGATCAGTAAGATTACAATTCTTTCAGTGGCTGATATCTTTGCTGAAGCCATTGAAAGGATATATGGCGACATATCCATCTCCACACTTTTCACACAACAGTAGGAGAGTAAACCATGCATATCATAGCAGGCCTTGGAAACCCAGGGACCAGATACCATATGACCAGACATAATGTGGGGTTTGAAACCATTGATTTTTTGGCTACACAGTACCGCCTGACCCATTTCAGGTCCAGGCACAAAGCCCTTATATCCGAGGGGATGATACAGGGAAAAAAGGTCATGCTGGTAAAACCCCAGACCTATATGAACAACAGCGGTGAGTCATTGGCTGAGATTCTCAGCTATTATCGAGCCGATCCGGGTAAGCTCATTGTTATCTATGACGATATTGATCTGGATCCGGGAAAGCTTCGCATCAGACAGAAAGGAGGACCGGGAACCCATAATGGAATGCGGTCCATCGTCAGCNTTCTTAAGACCGAAGATTTTCCCAGGGTCAGGATAGGGATAGGTAAGCCAACTCCTCAAATGGATCTGTCCAGTTTTGTGTTGAGCAAATTTACGGATGAGGAGAGGCACCTGGTCAATGAAGCCATTGAGAAGGCAGTTCTTGCAGTAGCTACCATGGTTTGTGCATCAGTTGAGGTAGCTATGGNGAAGTATAACGGATGAGACAGATGAAACTACTAAACAAGTTTTTTTCAGCATCAACCCGTCTAGAAACATTAATCGATAAGATTCACCCCGGTAACGAGCTAATTGTATCCGGGGTATCCGAATCCCAAAAGCGGCATCTGGCCTGGTGGGCAGCCAGTGAATCGGGCAAGAAGGGGATTTATGTGGCCTGGAACGAGATGCAGGCAAGGCAGGCCCTGACCGACCTGTCCTGGCTTACCGGGGACAGAGCCATATACCTTCCCAGCCGCGAGATCATGCTCTATGATGTAGAGGCAAGAAGCTTTGAACAGACCTATGACAGGATAACAGCTCTGATTAAGATCCTGGAGGGTGACTACGATTTCGTGGTGACCTCGGCGGAAGCGATTCTTCATCAACTCATGCCGCCCCATGAGTTGTCAAGGTACTTACTGGAGCTAAAAACAGGTGGGGAAACAAGGATTGAGAGCCTGGAAGAGAAGCTTCTGGAAATGGGATATGAACGGGTGGATAAGGTTGAGGGGAAGGCTCAGTATGCCGTAAGAGGCGGCATTATGGATATATACCCTATCAACACTGAACTGCCCTGCCGTATAGAATTCTTTGATATAGAAGTGGATTCAATTCGTGTCTTCTCCCCCGAAACCCAGCGCTCCATTCACACGATTGAGCAGATGACGGTCTTTCCAGCCAGGGAGATCATATATACCCGCAGCCAGATTCCCGCCATAACACGTCGTATGCAGGAAGCCCTGAACAGAACCCTTGAAAGGGTTTCCAAAGATATAAGGCCCCTTCTTTCCAAGAATATCACCGGTTATATGGATAAATTGCAGGACAGCCACTACTTTACAGGGGTTGACAAGTTTATTCCATTTATTTTAGAAGATAAGGCCGATCTCTTTGAGTACACCGGAGAAGGCCACCTCCTGTTTTTTGAGGAGCCTGCACGAACCCGTGAGAGGATAGAAAACCAACAGGAGGAGATTCATGACCTGAGTGATGTCCTCACCGAAAAAGGTATGGTTTTGGGTGAGACCTATGAGCTTCTCTTTGACACCAATACCATTCTTGACTCAGCTGGGAGGAATCCCGTCATAACCCTTGCATCCCTTGAGGGATCCGGATCTTTAACGTCATATCCTGCAGCCTGTTTACATGTCAATGGTGCCAGTATCAGCCCTTACATCGGGAGGATGGATTTACTCTTCGAGGATATCAAAAAATGGTCAGACCAGGAGTACAGAATACTCATACTTGTTTCCCGGGAGGACAGGATCAGCCGTTTTATGGCTGAGCTCCGGGACAGAGATATACCGGCTGAAGATGCCAGAAATTTTACAATCTGGCCTGAGGGATCTTCTGTCGTGGTGGGCTCAGGCGGCCTGCAGAGCGGGTTTGTCTATCGTGATGAGAAGCTTGTGGTGGTGACCGAGAGCGATATTACTGCCAGGAGCATGAGAAAAACTCCAAGGAAAGCACCAGCTCGGGGAAGGCGGATTGAAACCTATACCGATCTTAAACCGGGGGATTATGTGGTACATCAGACTCATGGCATAGGCATCTATCAGGGCATGGAACAGCTTACAGTGGAGGGGCTGAGGCGGGACTACCTGAAGATATCCTACAGGGATGGCGGTTCCCTTTTCATTCCGACGACCCAGATGGATCTGATCCAGAAATATGTGGGTTCTGAAGGCCGTGAGCCCCGGCTGAACAAGCTGGGCGGCACCGAGTGGGTCAAAACAAAGAAACGGGTAAAGGAATCATTAAGGGAACTTGCTGCTTCTCTGATAAAGCTTCAGGCTGAAAGAAAAAGCATGAAGGGTCATGCCTTTTCTCCCGATACGGTCTGGCAGAGGCAGTTTGAAGAAGCCTTCGACTATGAAGAAACGCCGGATCAGCTCAGATGCGTTGAAGAGATCAAGCAGGATATGGAATCTGAAGTGATAATGGATCGGCTGCTATGCGGGGATGTGGGCTACGGCAAGACCGAAGTAGCCTTAAGGGCTGCATTCAAGGCGGTGATGGACAGCAAGCAGGTGGCTTTTCTGGTACCTACTACCGTCTTATGTTCACAACACTTTGAAAACTTTAAGAAGCGATTTTCCGGATTCCCTGTGAGGGTTGAAATGCTCAGCCGTTTTAAGACTGGTGCCGAGCAACGTGCCATAATACGTGATCTTAAAGCCGGCCGGATTGATATCATTGTTGGGACTCACATGCTCTTTTCTGAGGAGGTCAGGTTCAAAGATCTGGGGCTTCTTGTGGTGGATGAGGAACAGCGCTTTGGAGTCGGCCATAAAGAAACCATCAAGAACANGTATCCTTATGTGGATACTCTCACCCTTTCTGCCACACCCATACCAAGAACACTGAATATGTCTCTGACGGGTATACGTGATATCAGCACCATCGAGGATCCTCCCGAACACCGATATCCTGTGCAGACCTATGTTGTGGAGTACCGGGAAGATATTGTAAGGGATGCCATCCACAGGGAACTGGCTCGTGGGGGTCAGGTATTCTATCTATTCAACAGGGTTCGCGGTATTCAGTCCAAGGCTGCTCAGATACAAAAGCTTGTTCCGGAAGCTCAGGTTGGCTTTGCCCATGGTCAGATGAGTGAGCGTGAGCTGGAACAGGTGATACAATCCTTTCTTGAAAAGGAGTTCAATGTGCTGGTCTGTACCACCATCATTGAATCGGGTGTTGATATGCCCAATGTGAATACCATAATAGTAGAGGATTCCGACAGGCTTGGTCTGTCCCAGCTATACCAGCTCAGGGGGCGTGTAGGCCGGTCCAATCGCCTGGCATATGCCTACCTGACCTATAAAAAGGACAAGGTCCTTAACGAGACTGCCGAAAAACGCCTGAAGGCCATACGGGAATTCACCGAATTCGGTTCGGGGTTCAAGATAGCCATGAGGGATATGCAGATCCGCGGAGCCGGGAATCTTTTGGGTCCGGAACAGCATGGCCATATGGAGACTGTGGGCTATGACATGTATCTGAAGCTTCTTGACGAGGCCGTCACCGAGATGAAGGGCGAGCTTCCAAAACGGGCAAGCCTTGAGACCAGTGTTGAATTCCGGGTTTCTGCCCATATTGATGCCCGGTATATTCCCGATGAGGATCAAAGAATCGATATGTATAAATCCATTGCGTCGGTGGAAAATGAAGAGGGAGCCATGGATATACTGGACGAACTTATTGACAGGTATGGCGACATACCTGAGGAGACCCGGAACCTGATAGATATAGCCTTGATTAAAAACATGGCAATCTCCCTGGGCATAAGTTCCATCAAGGAGAAGAACGATATCGTGACCCTCAGCTATTCCGGCGAGGTATCCATAGACCCTAGAATTATTATGGAGATAACAGGAAAATGGCGGGGACACCTCCTGTTCAGCGCAGGCAGGCAGCCCTACCTGACCTATCGGATAAAGAACCAGGAAAGAGGCGAGATGCTCAAAAATATTAAGATTCTATTACATGACCTGGTGAAATTGAAGTCAACTGGCTGATTGATTATAATAATGTTTGTATAGCGGGGCAGAATAAACTGACCGGCTCGTATAAAAGGGTGAAATTTATGGATAAAAAGAATAAAANTGATCGGGGCAGCAAAAAGAAAAAGCTGATTCGTACAAAACGTGAGACTATAATTATCCGAGNGGTAACACTTATGGTTATCCTCATAGCAGCTTTTCTGATCTGGTATCTGATCGATTCCCGAAGTTATGTTGCCAGCGTTGCCGGACACCGAATCAAGAAATATGAATATGAATTTTTATTGCGCCAGCAGATAATAAAATCCGAGCAGGATTGGGGTATTTCGGGCAAGTCTGATGTGGAGAAGGAGCAGTACTGGCTGAAAACAGAGGGCGGACAGAACCCCTGGGAATCTGCCAAGAACGAAACACTGATAACCTCAAAGAAATATATGATACAGCTTATCAAGGCAAGGGAGATGGGTATAACTGTTGACAGCAGCGTGAGAAGTGAGGTAAACAATACCCTTTTCACCTATCAGCAGCAACTTAATGTATCAGACAAAGATTTTTCCAGGTGGGTGCAGCAGTCCACCGGCCTGACGCTGGATCAGTATAGAAGAATACTTGAGAACACCAAGGTGAACGACAAGTTCAGGAGTGAATACCTGAAGCAATACTATAACCCCGCAGAGATTACTGAGGAAGAGATAAGGGCTGAGTACGAAAGCAGCCCTAAACAGTATGACAGCGCTGAAATAAGCTATATCTGGCTCAGCAAGTTTGACACAACCGGAACCACCCTGACCCAGGAAGAGATCGATGTTAAGATGGACACGGCGAAAAGAATTCTCGAAAAGATCCGTCAGGGGGAAAACATGGATCAGCTTATAGCCGACTACTCTGAAGAGGGTACCGAGGGCTCGGATCTGCCGCCGGGAAAACTGACTGTAAACAGCAGCGCCTACCTGCAATTCCCTTATTTTAAGGATCTTTTTGATTTTGCCCTTGAAGGAAAAGCCGGGGATTCGGATATAGTGGATACAGATATGGTCATTTTTGTTGTGAAAATAGACAGCCGCACAGAGCTGGATGATGTCAGGGACACTGTAAAGTCCTATCTGGAGACCACCAGAGAGGCTGAATGGTACAATAGCGAGTTGGAAAAGTGGAACAGCGATACCAGGTACAACATTATCAAGAATGATGCCGTCTATGACTCCATCACCTATCAAACCTTTCTGAAGAAATAATTTTCCTTACCAATAGAAATATACGACCCGTGTAAAGGGTGAGAAGCCGCTGTTTGAAGGAACAGTGGTTTTTTTATACATATCAGCCTGGCTACCAGCATAGATTTAAGCATGTCCCCATGTCTACAAAAGAAGGTTGATGGGTATGGACAAGGTGCATCAGAACGATGATCTGAGCCGGATCAGAAATTATATGCCGGATCGTATAAAGAGGGTTGTGGATAGGATCAGTCCTGAAATTGCACCATGCCTTGAAGAACTCAGGATCAATGCCGGTATGCCTCTCGTGGGGGTTTTCAGCGGTTTTGACCGCTTTATTGCTGAGGACGGATCCTTCACAAGCCAGCCCGAAACTGCTTTTTATGTGGATCGTGAAGAGGTTGAAGAGCTATTCTACAGGCTTTGTGAGCATTCGATATATGCCTATCAGGACGATATAGCCCGGGGGTTTCTCACCCTGAAAGGCGGATACCGGGCTGGTATTTGCGGTAAGGTCGTATATCAGGGACAAAACATTAAAGGACTGAAAGATATCTCATCGGTCTGCATCCGGATTTCAAGGGAACTGAAGGGCTGTGCGGAAGAGATCTTTCCATTCATCAGGGCTGGAAGGAATGATATCTACAATACAATGGTGATATCGCCGCCCAGGTGCGGGAAAACCACCATATTAAGAGACATCTGCAGAATCATAAGTACCGGATCGGAAAAGGCGGATTTTGCCGGGCTTCGTACAGTCATAGTGGATGAACGGTCAGAGATTGCCGCCTGCTACAGGGGTGTTGCTCAAAACGATTGCGGGCCGAGGACCGACGTTCTGGACGGTTGCAGGAAGTCTGAAGGCATAGAAATGGTTTTAAGGGGCATGTCGCCGGCTGTTATAGTGGTGGATGAGTTGGGGACAAGACAGGATGCTGAAAGCATAAGAATGGCATGGAACGCCGGTGCGAGAATAGTTGCTACAGCCCATGCCTATGATATTGGAGATCTCAGAGAGCGTCCGGGTTTTGGTTTTTTGATCGACAAAGGCGGTTTTGAACGTTACATCGTTCTGGGGATACAGAATGGAAGAAGGTGGATAAGGGTGACAGATACATATGGAAACCAGCTATACCATAATGATCAAACTTTTGGGATGTATGATGGTGTTTTTCGGATGCACTGCCATGGGCATGAAGTTTTCGGAGAAGCTGAAAGCCAGGCAGCTTGCGCTTCAGAAGCTTAAAGATATTCTTCTGTTTCTGGAAAATGAGATATGCGCCATGGGAAAGCCCTTGAATAAGGCATTTGAGGATCTGGTAAAAGGGAACTACGGAGGGGTTTGGACGCCGGTGTTTGACCGATCGGGAAGCATATTGAAGGAACAGAGCCTGGATGCTGGAAGTGCATGGAAAACGGCTTTGGAAGAGGCTTCGGCTACACTGCCCCTTGTTCATGATGATATAGAGTTACTCAAGGATTTTGGAGATTTACTGGGAAAGTCCGATCGTGAGATGCAGCACGCGGTTTTGAGTATGGAAAAGGAAAAGGTGTCGGCCATGGAATTAAAGGCGAAAGAGGCAGCAGAGACAACCGGCAGATTGTACCGAAATCTGGGGGCGCTTCTTGGAGCCGCTGCGGTTATTCTTCTGATATAGGGGTAGTGCAATGGACGTGGATCTGATCTTCAAAATTGCAGCAATAGGTATTCTGGTATCCATATTGAATATTGTACTTAATAAGTCCGGCAGGGAGGAACAGGCCATGATGACAACCTTGGCCGGGCTTGTTGTCGTTTTGATGCTGGTTGTCAAGGAGATAGCAAATCTGTTTGACACCGTAAAGGCACTGTTCGGATTTTGATGAGGGCAGTGCCTTATCCAGAATTAAAAGGTGATGTTGCGGCCATGGAAACCGAATTGATAAGAATTGCGGGAATGGGTATTGTGGGCGCTGTCCTTGCAGTTGTGGTCTCGGAAAAAAAGCCTGAAATAGGCATGCTCATCGGGCTGGCATTTGGCGCGCTGGCGCTGGTAATGGTTGCCGGTAAAGCCGGTGGGGTTATACAACTGATCAATGAAAGTGTTAAAAAATCTGGAATTGATGCAGATCTCATGGTTCCAATCCTTAAGGTCACGGGTATGGCCTATATTACGCAATTTGCCGTAGACGCCTGCAGGGATGCAGGACAGAATAGCATTGCATCCAAGATAGAAATAGCCGGAAAGATCATGATGCTGGCAGTGGCTGCACCTATTGCCACAGCGCTGATCAGGATGGTTACAACCATTATATGAGTATACGGGTGAGCGTACCAAAGATGGCAAAAGAATCGGTAATAGGTTTGAAGCTAATAGGGAAGGCAGGTCTGGTCTTCTGTATTTTATTCTGGCTGGTTCTGACACAACCGGTCTTTGCTGAGGAAAGCCATCAGACCAGCCAGATACAGGANCAGATATTGAATGGACAGCTGAACAATGATGAGGTCAACACTATCAGAAANGCGGTGGACAGAGCCCTGGATGATGCCGGGGACCTGGACTATGATTTCAGTGTGGATGAAATCCTGGAAAACGCGGCCAAGGGCAGACCCATGGATCCCCTGGGGAGGTTTCCATCTGCACTATTAGACCTATTGGGCAAGGAATTTAAGGGAAACGTCATTTTAATGCTGGAGCTTTTTGCCGTAATGCTTGTGGCTGCTCTGTTTAAGGGGCTCCAGCCAAGGGAGAAAGGGATATCCAACGAATCGGTTAAGCTTGCCGTAAACGGTGCGATGGCTGTAATAGCGGCTGCCAGCTTCGGAAGCACAGTGAGGATGGCTCAGGGAACCATAGAGTCCATGCAGATACTTGCATCTATCGCAATGCCGGCATTATACGCTCTGCTGGCAGCTTCCGGACAGATTGTATCGGCCACGGCTCTTCAACCACTGGTATTGGCCGGAGTCAATGTTGCTTGCCATCTGTTCAAAACCATCCTGCTTCCATTGTCCGTTATGGCGGGGGTTTTGTTCCTGGTGGACAGCATTTCGGACCGATTCAGGCTGAAGAATCTCGCAAAGCTGCTTAAGACAATAGCTATATGGGTAACTGGAGCCATTACACTGGTGTTTTCCATCGCAGTAAGCCTCCAGAAGGTGTCGGGCAGCACAGTGGATGCTGCTGCTGTGAAGACTGCAAAATTCGCTATTGGGACCCTGGTGCCCGTAGCGGGAAAGAACATGTCCGATGCCGCTGAAACCCTCCTTGCCTGCACACATGCCGTAAGGAACGCGGCCGGGGTGGTTACGGTTATCGGGCTGGCTATCCTCTTTGCGATACCATTTATCAAGATGCTGGTCATCATGCTGGTCTATCGTCTTGTAGCTGCCTTTGGATCCCCCTTGGGGGATGACAATATCTGCAGCGCTCTTGAGGAAGCAGCAGGATGTATGTCCGTAATAATAGGAATTATGGGTGCTTCGCTGTTTGTACTGATCCTTTTGACCGGAACACTGATGAGCAGCACCGGATTTTTATGAGATTCGAAAGGGAGGCCGTGATTCTTGGAGGCATTGAAAGTATGGATCATCAGCCTTATATCCATTTCGGTCATATGCTCCCTGGCAGAAAAGTTTGCGCCGGAAGGGAGTCTTAATAAATATGTGAAGCTTGTATGCGGCCTGGTTGTCGCCATTGTTATTGCCGGGCCTGTGATCAGATTTCTTGGTGGTGATTTCAGAATACAGGAGGTGGCATGGAATGATTATGTGACCATGTCGAAGGGGGAGATGGAGAGAAGGATACAACGTCTGGAGGAGGAAGATGCCAGGCAGTTACTGGAGATATACAGGCAGTCTTTGATCTCAGATGTGAAATACCGGTATCAGGGAGAAAAGGACTTCATGGTCATAGGGGCAGACCTGGTTCTTCAAGAAAACAGTCGAAGCAGTGACTATGGTGCCATAAGAGAACTGTATATTAAAGTGGGTCCCCGTCCGGGCAATGAGAATGAAGCTTTCAGCAATCTTTTGGAGGAGAGGATCAGGACAGAATTGTCCCAGACGCTGGGGATTGATAAAGACAGGGTTGTTGTGGACAGTAGCGTCTTTGAGGGAAGGTGAAGGACATGAAAAAGGTAACGTCTTTTTTTGTAAAGGAGAAAAAAGAGGGGGAGAAAAAGAAATTAACCACATTTGAAAATCTGGTCATAATTGTGGTGGTTGGCGTAATAATCATCTTAGCAGGTGGTTTTTTTACAAGGCCGGGAGGTTCGGGGGATGCATCCAAGGTGCCATCTTCGGAACCTGATACAGATCAAAGCCAATGGACACAGGCATCCGGTCTGATTGGTGAGGATATCATCGTGAACCTCGAAGAGAGACTGTCCAACCTTCTTTCGCAGGTGGAAGGGGCTGGAAAGGTTGAGGTCATGATCTATGCTGATTCAAGCAGTGAGATGGTGCCTGCATATAATGACCAGTTGAACAGCAGAAGCGATGAAGAAACTGAGAGAATATCCCTTGAAAGCAGCGAGAGGCGTGAACTTGCATTATCAGGTGATGACAAACCGGTCATCCTGAAGGTGGAGATACCTGAGATAAAAGGGGTCGTGGTGGTGGCAGAGGGAGCCGATGATTTCCTGGTCAAACAGGAACTCAACAGCGCAGTCTGCACGCTCCTGGGAGTTCCCGAACACCGGGTCCAGATTCTGAAACACAAATAATCGGTATGCTTGGTTTTGGAGGGAAGGGTATGAAAAGAAAACAGGTTATTGTCCTTGGACTTGTACTGGTTATTATCGCAGTTGGCATATTGCAGTACAATTCAGGAGGAGTGGGAGATGCAGGTGACCTGACCGGAGCCGGAGTCCTTTTTACTGCCGATGGCAGCGAGGAACCGGAGGATATTCCGGGTGCAGCTGTTTATGTAAAGGGTGAGGATGAACTGGATCAGGCGATGGAAGCATCGATAGATGCCAGCTCGGATATCTATTCAGGCTATTTCGCCGAGGCCAGACTGGAACGTGACAAAGCCAGGAGCAGGCAGAAAGAAGAGCTCAGATCCCTGGCAGAAAGCGGAGATACCGCCAATGCCGCTACCCTGCAAGCCCAGGAGAAACTGGTGGATGTAATCAACCGCTGTGAAATCGAAAACACCATTGAAACCCTGATTAAGCAGAGAGGTTTTTCAGATGCGCTGGTTTATATAAGCGATACCGAGTTTATTGATGTTATTGTGAATGCCAGCAGCCTGTCTTCTCAGCAGGTGGCCGTCATAAGCGATATTGTAGTTCGGCATGCGCAGGTGCCCATGGAAAACATCACCGTTAAGAATGTCNACTGAAGGGCTTAATATCCATAAGACGCCAGCAAGGTCCGGACAGGGCTTTCAGGAGCGGAAACAACTGAGATTACCCGTCATATGCCGCCAAAAAANTTACATAAACAAAAAAACGTACTTATAGTACGTTTATTTTTTGTCATGTCCGTGAAAGAATCAGACGGAAGCCTTATAAGCCTTCATAAGTTGTGACTTCTTTCTGGAGGCGGCGTTCTTGTGAATTATTCTCTTTGCTGCTGCCTGATCCAGTTTTTTAATGGCATCCTTGAGCAATAATTCAGCATTATCTGCCTTTGCATCCAAAGCCTCGCGATAACTACGAAGGGTCGTTCTGAGCTCGGACTTCTTCATTCTGTTCTGCATATGTTTGGTCTTGGTGACCTTAACCCTTTTAATTGCAGATTTGATATTCGGCATCTGATTCACCTCCTGAGCGTTAAGTCAACACACAATATATTAACACGAACCATGTCCCAATGCAATATTTTTTTGCTGGCGTCTGGAAAGCTTGTTCATACCACGGTTTCCTTTCTGCATATTATATCATGCCCGGTAAAGGGTCTTGTTCTGCATGGCAGTACAGGTTTTTTGGCTGTGTTCAATTGGGATGAAAAAAATAGAAATGGTTCATAATAAGCGCAAAGGTTATAACTCAAGGAAAGGTACGTGTTGTTATGGCAAGATTAGTGAGGAGCATTCGCACCGATATGGCTGACGAATCCCGTGCCGCAGGCTCGGGTGCCAGGATGATACAACAGCAGGGAGTTCAGGACGGCATTCAGGTGGAGCAGGATGGCGATCAGCAGGTCAGCATAACCAGGGTTCATGTGGTATCACCCCTGGGTGAGCAGAATACCGGAAAACCCATGGGCACTTATATAACCATGGACATGCCTCAAATTCGTGAGCTTAGCAGGGATCTCTATGAAAAAGCCTGCAGGATGTTGGCCAGGGAACTGGAAAATCTGATTCAGATCAATGACAGGGACACCGTACTGGTGGTGGGGCTGGGAAACTGGAATGTCACCGCCGACTCTCTGGGACCAAGGGTATCTTCCCATCTGATGGTAACACGTCATTTGCATGAATATCTGCCCCAGGAGATAGACGACGGTGTCAGGCCGGTCTGCGCTATAGCCCCCGGTGTACTTGGCCTGACAGGAATTGAAACCGGACATATCATCAAGGGTGTGGTGAACCAGATTAAACCAGCATTGGTAATTGCGGTTGATGCCCTGGCATCCAGAAACATGAACAGGGTAAATGCTTCGGTTCAATTGGCCAACACCGGAATCGCGCCGGGTTCGGGCATAGGGAATAAGCGTATGGCTATCGCCCAGGAGACTCTTGGAGTGCCGGTCATTGCCATTGGTATCCCAACTGTTGTTGATGCGGCCACAATCGTCAGCGACACCATTGATATCATGATAGACAGCATGATTAATCAGAGTGCTACGGACAGCGGTTTATACACAATGCTCTCAAATATCGACCGGGATGAGAAATACCAGACCATCATCAACCTCTTGGAGCCCTATTCGGGCAATCTTGTTGTTACACCCAAGGAGACCGATGAGATAGTGGAGTATCTTTCGAAACTGGTGGCAAACGGAATCAATATGGCGTTGCACAAAAATATAGATGCCAAGGATGTGGATCGTTTCATACAGTAGCGTGTATCCGTGCGCTGGCTTCCGCCTCACGGTGGAGCCACGGGGGCGCCTGAATGTGTGAAAATATGCGAGGCAAATGCTTCGAGAGATCCCGTAAATCCCGGTTGTTGTGCTGCACGGCTGCAAAACTTCAACTTCTCACTTTAGGCCGCGGTCCGACAGGTCTGCGGCTTTAACCTTTCTACCTGCATATGCCAGTCAAGTTGCACTATATTTTAAATATAAATTATAGTATCATGATAATACAGCACAGTAACAGGAGTGATACTTGAAAATGACCTACCTGAAGTTTCCCAAGCCCGAACCCAAGCTCAAGCTGAAGAATCATACCAGGTTTATTGCATCATTATTGGTTTTCTTACTCATGGTTACGGCTGTGGTAGTGGCATTGGGGAAGAGGGGAGAGGATGGCGACTCGGAAGCAGCCTCGGTAGTGGTTACTCCCTTTGTACCGCCTCCCACACCTGAGATCACGCCGCCGCCCATTGAGATTCCGGAAGGCAAAACCATGGAAGAGGTCATGGTTGTTATAGATGCCGGCCACGGCGGGAATGATCCGGGTACCACATCACCCTATGAGGATGATTTTTATGAAAAGGAAGTAACCCTTGATATAGCTCTGAAGGTCAGAGATCTACTAACCGAGGCAGGTATCGATGTTATTGTGACCCGAGATACTGATACACGCCTTGCCAACAACCAGCGGGAAGATCTTATGCTGAGGGCGCAGCTGGCCAACGACAATAGTGCAACCCTGTTTGTCAGTATACATGTGAATGCCTATGACCTGAAATTTAAAGGTGCCAGGCAGGTTAACGGGATGGAGATTTATTACCTCAACAAGCAGCCAATATACGAGGGATTCAACAGCGAACAGTTCGCGGGAATCATGGGAAAGGCCATACAGACCCAAAACGG
>JGI24712J26585_10000219_pt1 | contig 48789 bp, 42 predicted proteins | sample BioPla3DNA2_FD_26585 | JGI IMG/M metagenome (IMG submission 26585) | reverse complement strand
TAGCTGATTGTTCAACTTTGCTAATTCATCACGGTATGCTAATGTATGCTGTAATCCTTCATTGAAGCCTTCTACCATTTGACTTCCTTTTCCTGATAAATCTTGAACTAAGTTAGTGTATTGAGTAATATTTTGAATGTGTAATTCGTACAATGAATTGATTTGAGATAAATTTTTGTTCTGTAGCTCAACGTTGTCCATATATCCTTTAGAAGAATCTCTGACGTTTTCTGCAGTTTTATTTAATTCATTGATCATAGTTTGGTAAACTTGGCGCATCTCTGCTTCTGAGTTATTCATGCTTTCAATAAGCTTGCTTCCTGCACTGTTTAGTGCACCAACCATTGTTTTTATTCCGTCTTGGACGGCTCCGGATACAGTCTCACCGGTATTTGTAATCATTTCAGATGAGCGAATGTAAGATTCTGATAATGTTCCTACGGAGTCTTTTAGTACATCTGTACTGTTGTTAAATACAGCGGAAAGATTTTCCACAGCTTTAGAGGCTCCAGAAATATTTGAACCAAATCCATCTGTTGCAGCAAGTGTTTCTTCGATATTGTGAAACTTATTAGCAATATCTCCAACTTTATGTATTCCTTCTCCAAGTTTTTCAAACATTTCAGGTGTAAGATTTGCTCCTGCAAGCATCGAATCAAATTTTTCGATTGATTGTAAGCCTTTTAAACCTTCACCTGTGAATGAACCTGAAAAACCAGAGGGTGCTGAATGACCTACAGGGGGTTGACCAGAGTGCTCATAGTCAAATTGTTCCTGACGTGCAGGAGGAGCATAGCTGACATTCATTAACCGGTTGTCTTGATATCTGCTATCTCTGCTAGATCTATCAATGGGTTCAAAGTTATCTGTCATTCCGGCTAGTTCGGGATAAACAAGAGTCCAGTCAACTTCCTCATGTAGAGGTTCAAATGCTGACAGAAAGAACACAAGTACTTCTGCGCCCATCCCGGTAACAAGCATTATTCCGGAACCTGGCCAGTGCATAATTTTAAATAAAGCTCCAGCAATTACTACAGCTGCACCCCAACCGTAAACAAATTTCATTATATTTTTGTAGGTTTTACTCGCAATAAATTCAGAAAGTGTCATATGATACAGTTTTAAATTAGTTAGTAAACATTTGATTTAGAGGATACAGCTGGTGCAGTTCCCATGTGGGCGCGTACGCATCTGAACCCTATGTATGATTTTGCAGTATCTTGATATTCGTATGTACGGGTTCCATTTTGTAGAAAGAATGCAATATCTTTCCAAGAGCCACCACGTACTACTTTTCTTTTTAAAACAGGTTGATCATCCTTTTTGGCATTGTATTCATAAGATGGATTTAAGTCATGAGTGTAGCTATACGCTGATTCATCAAAAGCATCGCGCGTCCACTCTGCAACGTTTCCTGCCATGTCATATAATCCATAGTCGTTAGGATCGTAGTATCCGACTTCGCTTGTATAGAATGCCCCATCTTTAGTTACATCTCCACGTACTCCTTTAAAGTTTGCCAGAAAGCATCCATTAGCGTCTCGTGTATAATATCCTCCCCATGGATACATCATTTGTTCAAGACCTCCTCGTGCTGCATATTCCCATTCTGCCTCTGTTGGAAGCTTGTAGTCGTGGGCTATTGCATTTCCTTGTCTTACTAAATAGCTAGTCATAAGATTTGTTCTCCAAATGCAGAAAGCGGTAGCTTGTACCCATGTTACACCAACAACGGGATAATCATCATAGTTTGGATGAGAAAAATATGTTGATGCGTAAGGTTCGTTATAGGAGTATGAGAAGTCACCAACCCACACTAGCGTGTCGGGATAAACCAAAATACGATTGCGTTGAATGAATGATTTTCTGTTCACGTATCTTTCTTCAACAGCTTGTGCATTAAGCACGTTTGTTTCTTTATCTGGTTCGTAGTCTTTAGTCTCAAGAACTTCGGCACTATAGTTTCTACGTCTAACTTTCCCGTCAAGTAAATATTTTTGTGCAGCTTGGTTGAAATCAATCCAAGAGTATTCAAAAATTAATTTTCTGGTGTCGATTTCTTCGCGACCAATAAAACGGGTAAAGCGTTCCTCGCTAGGGTAAAAAAGTTTTTCTTTTACAACGTTATATGCGTCCCACATTTCTTGATCTTCACCAGTCCAAGGGATATCGTACTCCCAATTTAGTGGTAGATCTTGATCCTCAATATTGTACGGTTCAACTCTAAGGTCTTGATCAAGCGAATTATAAGCGACACGTGCTTCTTCAATGTCAATAGCTCCACTGTTTGAAATCTCAAGACGTGCAATTGAGTCTCGAACCCAATATACAAATTGACGATATTCATTGTTTGTGATTTCTGTGTCGTCCATCCAAAAAGCAGCTACTGAAATCGTTTTTGCTTCAGCATTTAAAGACCATGGAAGGTCTTCATCTCCTGAACCTTGAACAAAACTACCTTGTGGGATTAACACCATACCATAAGGATCGTAGCTATATACAGGTGCTCTGTCCAAAACTCCCGTTAGCTCGCCCGTGTCCGTATTACTGCATGAGTAAAGGAAAATTGTTGCTATAAATAAATAAAATAATTTTTTCATATTTCAGCTGTTTTACATCGTACTTATAAAAACCTGATACTTTTGTAATTAGAATGGTCTTTTTCAATTCCAATTTTAAAAACATATCTTAAAAAGATCTCGACGGATCCGTCGTCAAATTTAGCAATTTTTGACGTAGTTATATCATAAGCTACACCAAAAAGTAATCCTTCTAAAAATTCTGCACCTATAAATGTTGTTATTGCGTCAGTATTTCTGTAACCAACACCACCCCATACTTTATCTCTGTAACGAAGTGTACCGTTAATGTTTATTCGTGTAGAACTCCCTATTGTTGATATTAGCACAGCAGGTTCTATTTCAAAAAGTGGATTTGAAAGTTGGTAATTATACCCGGCAGTTATGTTATAATGTCTTACTAGATAAGAGTACTTTGTTACTCCAGTGTTATCTTTGTAAGACATATCCCCAGCGTTTACATTCATTACCGATAATCCTAAAAACACATTCGAGGTTTTGTAAAAAGCCCCCACATTAAAGGAAAACGCTAACTTTCCTTTTGCCGATGCAGTTGGAATAAGATTGTCTTGTCCGATTTGTGGTGGTTCCCATTCTCCTTCTAATTTTTGATTATTTAACCCAAATCCTACACCTACTCCTAATTTACCGAAACCTATATTTTTTAAAAAAGCGTAAGAAAGGGTGGAGCTAATATCATTTGCAAATCCGTATTTGTCATTGAACAGTGCTAATCCTACACCATGTTCAAGCCCAAAGAGTTTGAAAGGCGTATGAACATCAAATTTTTGAGTTGCTGGTGCTCCTTCAAATCCCATCCATTGATTTCTAGCGAGTACATTAATACATACACCTTCTTGAGTCCCAGCGTATCCAGGGTTTATTGTCATGTGGTCATAATTGAAAAAAGTCGACTGCGGCAACTGCTGTCCAACGACTATCACTGACACAAACAAGAGTATGGTGGTTATATATGTCCTCATTTTGCGAGATTCATGTTAAAACTCATAAACTTTACATCGTTCAAGACGGTAAAGTAAATAAAAAATAATTTTATGTGCAAACATAATGAATAATTGTTTGTCGATAAAATTATTAACGCAATAATAATGCGAAAATTTTATTTTATAAAACATTTCGCCTGTTAATTTAGCTATTGTTTGATAAGTAGTGTATTATTTGATCTGATATTTTGTTGCCAGCAGCTTCTAAATAATCATTTTTTGATATTGGAAGAAAAATACTTTTTGTTTTTTCTTGCCTGTTTTCTATCATTAACCAATATCTATTAGTTTTTTTGCTTTTTATGAACAGTAGATCTGTTGAGATTATTTCACAAAAAACATGCAATTGTTCGAAATTTTTTAATCCATTTTCGGGATTTTCACTTGGATTTTGCATATACCCATCAATAAAATGCCATATTATTTGGGAAATAAGTTTACTGCCAGTATCCCTAAAATCGAAATCTGAGAAATAATTAAAAACACCAAAAACCGATGTTTGACCCGAATATCCTGCATACCAAGCAAGTTGACAGATTTCTTCAGCGTAAAATCCATTAGGCATTCCTAAATAGTTGGCAGGATTATCGGATATTTTAATTGAGTTCATGTCACATGTGACTATATGGGCATTTCTAAGCAGTGGCTCTGAATCGAATAGATTTTGTCTTATCCACCCTAATCGGTGAGAGGAGAACATAATCTTATTGTTTTTAGAGAAGTCTTCAGAATCAGAATAGTAGGCTTGTGTACCCAAGATGCTAATTTCTGATATAGTTTTCTCTAATTTGCTTGCGTGGTAAAAATAGTTATCTCTATCGATTACTTTTGTTCTATTTTGCTTATTATCAAATTGGTAGTCGATATGTACATGTTTCATGTTTTTGTTTAACTCTTTTAGAGACAAGTGAATTCCGTATATGTAGTCGTCTCCACTACCTATTATTAATGGTATTATTTGTTTTGAGTGTAATGTTGTAATAACCTGAGATAATGCATAATACGAATCTTTTACAGTTTTGCCCTCAATTAAATCTCCTAAATCAACTAATAGCTTGCTATTAGGCAATAAGATTTCAAACAGATGTTGTCGTATCTGCTGTAATGTTTTATTCTGCTGATTATTAATTTTTTCAATATGTCTGTTGTCTGAAATACCCACAATTGCCATCTTGAAATTGGAAATATCATATCCGTTTTCCCAAGCCTTGTGTATTTTCGTTTTTGAATTACTTGACTTCTCTATGCTTTCTGTCTCTGGCTGTTTAAAAAAATCTTTTAACTCAAACATTTAGACTTATTTTTTTGATGTACCCTTTTTGGTTTTTGTGGTTTTTGTTGTTTTGCTCTTTTCGGTTTTTTTGGCAGAATCTTGTTTATTTATGATTTCAAAACATGATTCGATTGATAATTCTTCGGGATCTTGTGTTTTTGGAATTTTATAATTTTTTTTCTGATATGAGATATATGGTCCAAATCTTCCTCTCAAAATTTTTATATCTGCGTTTTCTTCAAATGTTTTTATGATTTTTTGAGCATCTGTCTCTCGTTTGTTTAATATTATCTCTATAGCTTTTTTATTATCGATGTCATCAACATTTTCGGTTTTTTTAATGCTATAATAAAGTCCATTGTGTTTTAGATATGGCCCAAAACGTCCTGAACCGTATGTGATTTCGTACCCTTCAAAAGTACCGAAATTTTTAGGAGGAGCGAATAGTTGCAGGGCTTCCTCAAGTGTTATTGTTTCAATACTTTGGTCGGCTCTTAATGCTGCAAATCGTGGTTTCTCATCATCGTCAGATGTTCCTATTTGCGCCATTGCTCCGTAACGCCCAATTTTCACTGATATTTGTTTTCCGCTCTTAGGGTCAGTTCCAAGAATTCTTTCTCCGACACGTTTTCTATCCTTTTCAGTACTTGCTTTCACAACAGTTTCGTGAAATGGAGTATAAAATTCGTTTAACATTTGATCCCACTGCAATGTGCCTGCGGCAATATCATCGAACTCTTTTTCGATATTGGCAGTAAAACTGTAGTCAAGAATATTTTCAAATTTATCAACTAAATAGTCGTTTACAACTATCCCGATATCAGTTGGGAACAGTTTTGACTTTTCTGCTCCATAAGTTTCGGTTTTCTCTATATCTTTGATTACTTTGTTTTGTAACTTGATAATTTTAATTTTTCTTTTTTCTCCAGCACGATCTTTTTTAACAACGTATTCGCGTTGCTGAATAGTTGAAATTGTTGGGGCGTATGTTGACGGTCTTCCAATACCAAGCTCCTCGAGTTTGCGAACTAATGTTGCTTCTGAGTATCTTGGTGGATGTTGAGAAAATCTTTCTGTCGCCTCTATTAACGAATTGGTAAGTGGTTGTCCCTCTTTTATTGGAGGAAGACCAATATTTTGTTCTGCCTCTTTATCTTCATTTTCATCGTCGTACGACTCTATATACAGTTTTAAAAATCCATCGAATTTGATTACCTCTCCTATAGCGATAAATTTGTACTCTTTTTTCGGAGATGGTATGGTAATGGTGGTTTTTTCAATAATAGCATCGCTCATTTGTGAGGCTACAGTTCGTTTCCATATTAAATCGTATAGTTTCTGGTCGGCAGCATTTCCTTTTATGCTTTGATTTTGGAAATATGTTGGTCGTATAGCTTCGTGTGCTTCTTGTGCTCCTTTGGCTTTTGTTGTGTAGCGTCGAGTTTGAGAATACTCTTGCCCGAACACAGAGGTTATTTGTTTTTTTGCTGCAGCTAAGGCATCTTCGGAGAGATTTGTTGAGTCGGTACGCATATATGTTATAAACCCGTTCTCGTATAATCTTTGTGCAATTACCATTGTTTGTGAAACCGAGAATCCAAATTTTCTACTGGCTTCTTGTTGAAGAGTTGACGTGGTAAATGGAGCTGCTGGTGTTTTACGAGCGGGTTTTGTTTGTATTTCGCTGACTGAAAACTGATAATCAGAGCATGATTTTAATAACTCTTTTACCTCTTTTTCATTGAGTCTTTTGTTCAATTCGGCTTTAATCAAGTAGTCTTGATTGTTTTTGTGACAAATAAAATGTCCGATAACTTTGAAACTTGAGCTTGATTTGAAATTTTGTATTTCGCGTTCTCTTTCTACGATAAGCCTAACAGCAACAGACTGTACTCGTCCTGCTGACAATGAAGGCTTGATTTTACGCCAAAGCAGAGGTGATATTTCAAATCCTACTAAACGATCGAGTACTCTTCGTGCTTGTTGAGCATTGACAAGATTTTTATCAATGTCTCGTGGATTTTTTATTGCATGTTCAATAGCTTTTGGTGTAATTTCATGGAAAACAATTCTTTTAGAATTTTTATTATCAAGTTTTAGAACTTCGGCTAAGTGCCACGCTATTGCTTCTCCCTCGCGGTCTTCATCAGATGCGAGATATACCATATTAGCTTTCTTAACACTCTCCTTGAGTTCTGTAACTATTTTTTGTTTACCCGAGTCTATTTCATAATTGGGAATAAATCCATCCTCTATATCAATACCAAGATTTTTTTTAGACAAATCGCGTATATGTCCATAACTTGACTTAACGGTATAATTTTTACCAAGAAATTTCTCAATGGTTTTTGCTTTGGCTGGTGATTCTACAATTACAAGGTTCTTCATTTAGCAGTTTAATTGTTATTGGTTTTATAAGAGTAATATCTTGACAGACTAAAAAATTTTGACACAACAAGCGAATTGTTATTTCAAATTTATTCTTCAATTTTTTTTGATGCAAAAATAAGAGATTTAAAATTACTCTTTAGACTTTTTTTGTTTAAAAACTTTATTTTAAAACTAGTTTATTGTGCTTTGCAACGTATAAAATGTGTTTAATAGTCGAATAGTCAGGGTGTAAAACGATATATTTATTTTTGACACATTCAATAAATAACACGATTAAAATAAGTCTACGATGTATTTTGTGCTATATTTGTCATCCAAGATATTATTGTTTTAATAACTGATACGAAAAAACAATAGCGTTATTATGTCTAAAGCGTTGGCTTAGTGAATTGAAATTATCAACATATATTATATTAAATAGAAAAATTATAAGTATATGAGCAAGAGGTCTATAATGGCAATATATTTAATTGTATTCTCGCCAATTGTTATATTTTTTGTAATACTCCTTTTAATAGGCTCAGGTGCTATGGGTTTTATGCCTGGCTTTGAGGATTTGGAGAATCCAAAGAGTAATATAGCTTCTCAGGTTATTTCTGAAGACAATATCGTTCTTGGGGGATATTTTATTGAAAATAGAACATATGCAACGTTTGATGAGTTGTCTCCTCATTTGGTAACAGCGCTGCTAGCTACGGAAGATTACAGATTTGAAAAACACGCAGGGATTGACGCAATAGCATTGGTTAGAGTATTTGTGGGGGTAATGACAGGAACAAACAAGGGTGGAGGTAGCACAATAACTCAACAACTTGCAAAAAATCTCTTTCCTCGTGACACAGCAGAACACCGTAGTTCTATAGGACGTATGGCGCACCTTAGTATAGCTAAATTTAAGGAGTGGGTAACTGCCGTTAAACTTGAACGCAACTATACCAAAAAGGAGATTATGGTTATGTACTTAAATACAGTTTCCTTTGGTGGTAACGCCTTTGGGATACGTTCGGCCTCTCGTACGTTTTTTAACAAATCGCCTAAAACTCTTAAAGTTGAGGAGGCAGCAGTTCTTGTTGGGCTTTTAAAAGCACCTTCTATGTATAATCCCGTAAGAAACACAGAACGCTCTACGCAACGTAGAAACGTTGTGATGTCTCAAATGGTTAAATACGGATATTTGTCGAAACATGATTATGATTCGCTTTCGTCACTCCCTATAGAGCTTGATTATAATTTGTTAGATCATACAGCGGGACTAGCCACCTATTTTCGCGAAATGCTTCGAATGTATATAAGTGCAGAAAATCCGTATGAACGCAATTATCGAAACCCAGAGAGTTTCGAGAGAGATGCTGACCTTTGGAACACAGATCCTTTGTTTGGATGGTGTAATAAAAACTTTAAGCCAGATGGCTCAAAATATGATTTGTATCGTGATGGATTGAAGATTTATGCTACCATAAATTCTAAAATGCAGGAGTATGCAGAGGATGCTGTATTTGAGCACTTAGCTTACGAGATACAACCTGCTTTTAGAGCAGAAAAACGATATAGTAAGACTGCCCCATATTCAAATGAGCTAACTCCAGATGAGGTTGATCATATTATTAAGTTGTCAATTCGTCGTAGTGAACGATATAGAGTACTTAATAAATCTGGAATGACTTGGGATGAAATTTTAGATAATTTCAACACAAAAACAGAAATGAGAGTATTTTCGTATCGTGGTGATGTAGATACAGTTATGTCGCCCCTTGATTCGATAAAATATTACAAGCACTTTTTGCACTGTGGTTTTATGGCTATGGATCACCATACAGGAGAGATAAAGGCCTATGTTGGTGGAATTAATTACAAGCATTTTAAATATGATGCTGTTAAGAGTGGGAAAAGGCAAGTTGGTTCAACCTTTAAACCGTTTTTGTACACATTAGCAATGCAGGAGGGATATACTCCTTGTTATGAAGTGCCTAACGTTCCGGTTACATTTTTACTTCCTACGGGCGATACATGGACGCCACAAAGCTCTGGCAGTTCCAAATATGATCGTCAAATGGTTACATTGAAATGGGGTTTAGCTAACTCGGAAAACAATATATCAGCATGGTTAATGCAACAGTTTAAGCCAAAGGCAGTTATAGATGTGGTTAAGTTAATGGGAATTCATAGCTACATTCCGGAAGTTCCTTCCATTTGCTTAGGTTCTGCTGATATATCTTTATATGAAATGGTTGGTGCATACGGGACATTCGCAAACAAAGGGATACATGTTGAACCAATTTTTGTTACAAAAATTGAGGATAAAAATGGCAACGTCCTGTCAACCTTTAGTGCAGTAAAAAATGAGGCGATATCGAAAAATGCAGCTTACTTAATGATAGATTTGCTAAAAAGTGTTGTTAATCAGGGAACAAGCGTAAGATTGAGATTAAGATATAATCTTAATGGTGAAATAGCTGCTAAAACCGGAACTACTAATAATCACTCAGACGGTTGGTTTATGGCTATAGTTCCAAAACTTACCTGTGGAGTTTGGGTAGGAGGGGAGGAGAGGTCAATCCATTTCGATAATTTAAGTATTGGGCAGGGAGCAAATATGGCATTGCCTGTATTTGCTTTGTTTATTCAGAAGGTGTATGCAGATCCTTCGCTAAATATTTATCCGACAGATACTTTTGAAAAGCCTGAAACAATTACTTATAGTCTTGACTGTGGTACAAAAGAGGAAGAGGTTGATGTTTATGAAGATGAGTTTTTTAACTAGAAATAGAAATGTTATATTTTATTTATTTCCAAAGTTAACACTCGAGTATCATTGATTAAAGCATTAATTTTAATTAAGTTATATCTTTCAGGTAAGATTGGAAGAATAATGTCGGGCCATTCTATCAGGCATAAATTTTCGCTTTCAAAATATTCCTGAACACCTATTGTTATTGCCTCTTCTAGTTTGTTAAGTCTGTAAAAGTCAAAGTGGTAAATATATCTGCCCTCTTTTGTTTTATACTCATTGATAATACTAAATGTTGGACTTGTAACATTGTCTGTTACTTGTAGTTGCGCACATATCTCACGAATTATTGTTGTTTTGCCGGCTCCCATTGGCGCATCAAAAGCCCAAATGTTACTATGTGGTTTTAGTTCATTTATTAGTTGTTCAACTCGGACGGGTAAAACTTTTAGGTTTTCTATGATTATTTCTGACATATCTGAAAGTTTTATTTTGTCGGAACCAGTGAAACGATTGGAATTAACATCTCTTCAAGTGACACTCCACCGTGTTGGAATGTGTCTTTGAAATAGTTAACATAATAGTTGTAGTTGTTGGGATATGCAAAGAAGTCGTTTCCGCAGGAGAAAATGTAATTCCCACTTAAACTAAAGCGTGGTAAGCCAACAGCTTCGGGCTTGTTTATTTCAAAAACATCATTTTTAGGATAATTGAGATTTCTTCCGTACTTGTATCGCAGATTGGTTGTGGTGTCACGGTCTCCTATAACTTTTACTGGGCGGTTGATTTTTATTGAACCATGGTCGGTTGTGATAAAAAGGCGAATACTGTTTTCTGATAAGAATTCGATCAGCTTGTTTAGTTGCGAGTGTTCGTACCATGAGTGCGTAAGGTTTCTGTATGCGGGCTCTGTCGATGCCAGCTCTTTGACAAACTCGGAATCGGTTCGGGCGTGTGACAACATGTCAATAAAGTTGTAAACCAATACAGATAGTTGATTTTCAACAAATCTGCCGGGGTTCTCTATTATTTTACGTACAGACCTTATGTTACTTGCCTTTTCGAAATAAAATGGTTCGGTAATGCCGTTTCTAGAGAGGTGACTTTTGAACAAGTCGCTTTCATGGTCGTTTTTCAAATCATCTTCTTCTCGCCAAGCATCGGGCATTATGCGCTTAATTCCGTCTGGCATTAAGCCGGAAAATAATGAATTGCGGGCATATTGAGTGGCTGTTGGTAAAATGCTGTAATACATTGCCTCGTTTTCCACCTTATAATATCTTGTTATCAAAGGCTTTATGGCTAACCATTGGTCAAAACGCAGGTTGTCGATTAGCAGTATCATCACTTTTTCTTTGCCGATGTGTGGAAACACATAGTGTTTTAAGACGTTGGGCGAGAGTATTGGGCGGTCGTCACTATCAGAACTAAACCACTTTTCGTAGTTTTTCTTTATATATTTTGCAAATTCGGTGTTTGCACTCTCTTTTTGCATTTGCAGGACCTCTTGCATATCTACCGGAGAATCAGTCTTTTGCAGTGCAAGCTCCCACCACACTATTTTTTTATATACCTCAAACCAATCTGAATGCTTTTTGCATTCATAAATCATTGTACCAAGTTCGCGAAAAACGGTTTGATAATCGGTAGTAGTTTTTTCAGAGACTAACTTCTTGTGCTCAACAATTTTTTTAATAGCCATTAGTATCTGATTGGGATTCACTGGTTTTATCAGATAATCTTTGATATTGCTACCCAAAGCGTTCTCCATTAGTCGTTCTTCTTCGCTCTTAGTAATCATTATTACCGGAGTTTCGTTCAGTATTATTCTCAATTGGTCAAGCATTTCAAGACCCGACATGCCCGGCATGTTTTCATCAAGAAAAATTATATCGAAACTCTCGTTTTTCAAAAGCTCTAATGCGTCGATTGCGCTGTTAATGGTTGTGATTGAATATCCTTTTGTTTCAAGAAAAATAACGTGTGATTTCAAGAATTCAATCTCATCATCAATCCACAATATTTTAATACTGTTTGGCATTTTAATAATCTATTTAGAGCTTTATTATCAATGTTTTAGACTTATGGTTAGTTTTTTAGGTATGACGATTTAAAGAAATCAAAATATGTATTTATTGATTTGGTTTCCATAAGTTTTCTGTAATTATCTTCGCTAATAACAAATTGTATATAATCTGAATGTGTGAGATCTGAAAATACTTCATCAACAAATATTACAGAGTGATAATAGTTCATTGCAGTATGTCCGTCTTTATAGTCTTTAACTGTTATTAGGTCTGTTTCGGTAGTGAAAAACTCACTGTCTACATTGAATTCAAACATATAATAGTAGTCAATATTCATATTTGATATATTGAATTTTATTCTGTTCGTATTTGCCCTTTTTGTAAAAATTATAGCAGCATAATAGTGTTTTGCTTGAGGGTTGTATATATATTCAACAAATTTTTCATCATGCTTTCCATCTTCTGCCAACAACCCTTCTTCTTCAGTTTTAACAACGCCTTCTGGCTCTTTCTGAGGAACTGTTAGATAATTTTTGATATCCCTTGCGAGAGCCATTTCGGGAGCATCAGGGTATGATTTTATATAGTTGTCGATTACAGCAACAAAATTTGCAGAATCTGTTGTTTTGCCAATTGATATTGCTCTTAGTAAAGCGAATTTTGTTTGGTAAGGATTTCCCGGAAATAGAGAGTCGGCAAAATCGGCGTTTGTAATGACCTTATCGTACTGATTTTTTTCAAATTGTTTATAAGTAGTTGAATATAAAAATCTAGACTCTTGCTCTTTAGAAGCTTCTTGCTTGAAGAAATCTGGGTTGGTCATTGATTGTGCATATTTGCTTAACGGATATTTATTAATAACTTTCTGTTTATAAATATTTGATTTTGAGTTATCGCCTAAAGTATTATATATTCGATACAGGTGGTACCAACTCTCAAGCTCATGCTCGGTTTCGGGGAATCGATTTAGTAAATTAAGATATGCTTCTTGCGCTTTTTGTAAATCCTCTATTTTATCCTTATATATTCCGGCTACCATAAACATTGCCTCATGAATAATACTATCAGAAACAGCCATGGCGGAGTCTGTTAGTGGGACATCTTGGAGGTAATATTCGCGTTTTGTATTATCGGTTTCACGACTCTCAGCAGTGGTACTTGCGACAATAGACTCGTCTGAAAACAGGTTTACTCCCGTAGATGCTTTGTCGGAACGTCTCCAGTTATCTTCTAAAACACGGTTTCCCCATTTTGATTGAAACAACATTGAACCAGACGACAATGTATTTGGATTGTAGAAATACCACGCACCCGATGATGGAGTGGTTTGATCTACAAACCGACTTTGCTGTTGCATTTGCGATGCAGCTACTCTATCCATCTGTTCGCGAGCTCTTTCTTCTCGTTCTTTTTTTGTCAATTCAGCAATAGCTCTGTCGATATATGAATTTCGTTCGCTCTCGGACATTCTTGCCATACGCTGCAGACTGTCTTGTGTTGTGATAACATTTAGGTATGATACGAGTTGATTAAGATTTTGTGAAAGGCGAAAATATGTTGTAAAATCAGGAATATCTTTAGAAACCAATGATATAGCACTGTCAAAATACATTTGTGCATTTATGTAGTCGGGTTCTGCATAATAGAGTTTCCCTAAACTTAAATATGACTGTCCCTTTTGATTATTATTGTTAATTGATGAGTGTGCCGACTTTAAATATAGTGTTTTTGCATCTTCTATTTTCCCTTCATTCTCAGCAATTTTTCCTAATGCAAAATATAGTTGGTCTAGGTAGTCAATGTTTTTATCATCACGAATCATTTTATTAAGCTCTTTTTTTAGAATTGTATTGTCGCTCTCATTTTTGCTTGCTATTTGAGCTAAATTGATACGTGCATTAAAACCCATTTCGTAGTTACGATTGCTTTTAATGATTTTTGAATATTTTTCAAATGCGTTTTTATCATCGCCAAGCTCTTGATATATTTGACCTAAAATAAAATTATATCTATATTTTTCTACTTTTCTTTTAGTAAGTTGAGCACCAATTTCTAAATGTTTAGCAGCAAGTTCGTACTGTTTCTGTTTTAAATGAAAGTCTGCTTTGAGTAAGTTAAAGTCACGTTCAAGTTTTTTTGGAAAGTCGGGATTACTCTCAATATGCTTGATACTTTGCTCTGCTCTACGGAAATTACCCATTTCTGTGTAAGTCCTTGCTAACCACAGCTGTGCATCGTATTTGATTGGCATGTTGGAGTACGTCTGTATTATGAACGAAAACGACTCAATAGCTGCATAAAAATCACGTCGCATAAAATGCGATTTCCCAATCAACAGATATGAGTGCCAAGTCCATTTGTTATACTCAGGTTGGTTATAAAAATCGTTGTTTCTACGTCTTTTAGATTTTTTTGATGGCTTTGCTGTAATAGAGTGTTTTTGAATAACTTTTGAACCTTTTTTATAGGCTGTTTCCATATCACCTGTGGCTTTAGAATACGCTCCTGCTATTGAATAAGGAAAAATCGGCAGAATAAGATTGTAGTTGTCTTTTGAATCTTTTTCAATTTTTTTTATTCCTTCGCGATAAGCAAGGTTGCCATTATAATACGCATTAAAATATGCTGTTACGTTGTGATATGTACGACGACTCCATGTGTTTTTTTGTGTAGAACATGAAGTTGCAACTATTGCAACAATAACTATAAATATGTAAAGTATTTTTTTCAAGGCTGTGATATATCTTTATCTATTTTATTTCAACTATTGTAGTTGGCGGTATCTCTATATTTCTTTTATCAACGGCTTTCACAACGTTTTTTGCTAATTGTCTGAACGCGCTTCCCTCAATAGACTCTTTATTAGCCGAGGGTGTTCCGTTGTCCGAGTCGGTTACAATACTCTCAATAATAGGTATCTGTCCAATAATTGGTATGTTTAGTTTCTCGGACATCTCTTTAACACCATCTTTGCCGAAAATATAATATCTGTTTTCGGGCAGTTCTGCCGGGGTAAACCATGCCATATTTTCAACTATTCCCAATACTGGAACGCATATCGATTCGGCTCTAAACATGTTGATTCCTTTAATTACATCGGCAATTGCTACTTGTTGAGGCGTTGAGACCACGATCACTCCGGTAAGTGCAACTGTCTGAACTAAAGTTAAATGAATGTCGCCTGTATTGGGTGGCGTATCTATAATTAGATAGTCTAACTCTCCCCAGTCTGATTCGAGTAAAATTTGTTTGACTGCATTAGTTGTCATGGGACCGCGCCAAATTAATGGTTGTTCGGGATCAACAAAAAATCCTATGGAGATAAGTTTTAATCCATATTTTTCTAATGGAGTGATAACAGTTTTTCCTCCGACATTTTTGACCTCGGGCCTGTCATATTCCAAATCAAACATTTTTGGCAGGCTTGGTCCGTAAATATCGGCATCTAGAAGTCCCACCTTGTATCCCAACTTAGATAGCGAAATAGCTAAATTGCTCGATACTGTCGATTTGCCCACGCCTCCTTTGGTTGATACAATAGCTATTATGTTTTTAACATTGTCTAATCCAGATAGTTCGGGATCTTTTTGTAATGCTTTGATTTTAATATTTCCACGAACCTCTATATCTTCAAAATCTGCTTCCAACTGTTTTACGCACGATTGTCGGATTTGGTTTATTGTGGGGTCGCTATTTTTCTTGAATATCAAAGTAAAAGATACCTTGTTGCCTGATACCTTAACTTCTTGCACCATTCCAAGGGAAACAATATCAGACTTGCTTTCCGGATGTGTTATTTTTTGTAAGCTTTTGAAAATATCTTTAACTGTCAATGTCATGATATTTAGTATATTATAACGATAATTCTTTCATAGGGTCCCAAAAACGCTCTTTGAAATTCTCTATTTTATCTTTCGAAATCTTAATGCCTTCTGATTCTAATAATTTGATCATACTATTGTCTGCAAAATATCGCTTTCCTGTCAGTACGCCGTTTCTGTTTACAACTCGGTGTGTAGGAAGAGCTTCTGGTAATTTTAATGTGTTGTTTAATGCCCATCCAACAACTCTCGCTCCCTGTTTGCCTCCAATACATGCCGCTATGGCTCCGTATGTTGTAACTCTACCTTTCGGAATCATACGTACTATTTGGTAAACAGTTTCGAAGTAATTCGTGGTGGTCATATTCGGGTTCTGTAATTTTTGTCGATTTGTCTAAAATAAATTTTATATATGTAATTGGAAATCCTTGATTCATAAATATCTGCTCGTAAGTTGTTTTTATGGCTAAATCGTGCTTAATGTTTTTGTCAGAATAAATATCTTCATTTGATTCGACAATTTTAATTTTGTTATGTTCGAGAACTATTTTTGTGTATCTATGTAAAAACAGATTATCGGTTTTAAGGTGTACAACGCTGCCAGACTTCAAAAATTGTTGGTATCGACTTAAAAATGCCGAATGGGTTAATCTGTTTTTGGCACGTCTTGGTTTGATTTGTGGATCGGGAAATGTAATCCATATTTCATCAACTTCGTCGGGAGCAAAATATCTTGTTATAAACTCTATGCGAGTGCGCAGAAAGGCAACGTTTTTAAGGTTTTCTTCGGCTGATGTTTTGGCTCCTCTCCATAATCGTGCACCCTTGATATCTACTCCGATATAGTTAATGTTGGGATTTTTGCGCGCCAGTTCAACTGTATATTCGCCTTTTCCACAACCCAATTCAACAACAATAGGATTACTGTTTTTGAACATCTGTTTGCGCCAATTTCCTTTTATAGGATTGTCTTGAAAGCGAGCCTCTATAATATCAGGCTGCACAACATGTTCGTATGTTGCGTTTTCGGCAAAACGTTGTAATTTGTTCTTCCCCACAGTGTTAATCTCTCTTTTCTATTCTTACTCCTATGTCAGTTATTGCTTTTAATTCTTCGTCACGCATGGCGTGGTTCATCTTAATGCAATAGTTGCCTTTTTCAGGAAACCTAATATTTGCCTTATATGGAATAGTGCTAGACCAAATGCTTCCCCAGCCTTTTCCATACCACTTGCCTTTTTTGTCGGCAAGGATACAATTTAGAGTGTCGATAATCGTGTGATTGTTAGGCATTTCAAAATCAACATAAATTAACAGGTTTTGATATCTGTAATTTCCTGTGTTTCTGATATTAATCAAAATATTATGCGCGTTTAAAGTATCTTCGATAGTAAAATTATACGAATAAACGCTGTCTTTATGCCAGTTTTCGCCACTTATGGGTATGTTTACTTCATAAACCCTTGTTTTATCGCATGAAACTGTTAGCAATAAAATAGTAGTTGTGATCAACAAAGCTGATAATATGTGCTTCATCTTGATAATTAATTAATCGTTTTCTTGTTTTTGATCATCCTCTTTTCTAAAGTCTTTATTGGAACCTGGTTTTCTTAGATTTTGTTGTCTCCGATTTTTGTTTCGTCTCTTACTTCTACTTTTCGGTTTTTGTTTACTAAATCTATCTATACTATCTTGACCTACAACATTTTGGTAATCCGTTTTTTCTTCCTGTTTCTGTGTAGGAGTCTGTAACTCATTTTTGTCTATTAGTTTGTCCGGGATAATTCCCTTTTGGTTAAGTTCAATAATTTTTTTTACTCTTTCTACACTAAGTGGTACTACTTGATTACGCTCGTCATTATCTATGCTATACCACGTTATTGCTTTAAAAACATCGGTTTTTTGGTGTGTGGCGTCTCCCTCTTTTGTCTTTAAAATTGTTTCATGGTTGGGGAAATCACGCCTCGCATCTAAATAACTGTCAAGCTCGTAGTTTAGGCAACATTTTAGTTTTGAGCATTGCCCAGCAAGTTTTTGTGGGTTTAGCGATAATTCTTGAGCACGAGCGGCATTTGTTGCGACTGAAACAAAGTTTCCAATCCATGTACTACAGCAAAGCTCTCTGCCACAAGCACCAATGCCGCCAATACGTCCGGCCTCCTGTCTTGCTCCGATTTGACGCATCTCTACCCTAATTTTATATCTCTCGGCTAAAACAACAATTAGTTGTCTAAAGTCAACACGTTCATCAGCAATATAATAAAAAATAGCTTTGGTTTTGTCGCCTTGATATTCAACATCGCCAATTTTCATATTCAAACCCATATCGCGAGCTAATTTGCGCGACTCTAACATTGTTGAATGTTCTAACGCCATAACCTCTTTCCACTTTTCGATATCGGAAGGCTTAGCTTTACGATATACTTTCTTGAACTCTGAATCTAATGAAAGGTTATATTTACGTAGTTGCTCTGGAATTACTTCCGAAGTAAGAGAAACTGTACCAATATCATGACCAGGAGAGCCCTCTACAGCTACAATATCTCCTATTTTGAGATTCAAATTGTTAACATTGTGAAAAAACTCTTTTCGCGTGTTTTTAAATGCAACCTCAACAACATCCTTTTTTAGTGGAATAGTAGGCTTGTTGTATAACCAGCTGTGTACATTTAGTTTACCGAAATTTGCTGTAAACTTTGGTCTGTTAGGGTTTTCTTCTGTTTGTTGAATATCATTTTTCTTATATATATTTTGTTCCATACACGGGAAATCTTAATTGTTTAACCCACAAAGTTAACTAATTTTGAGTTAAAAGTTGAAAGTAATTAACAATTAGCAATGAACAATTAACAATTAGTAGTTGTATATTAGCAGTTAACTATCTGATTATTAACTGAAAGCTGTGTTTTTTTTAAGTCTTGGATAAGTTTGTGATACACTATTTATGGGCTTTAATCTAAACAAGAAATCAATTGGTAATTTGCAGTCGATGGGCAATGATTTGAGTATTAACGCTTTGTAAAGACAATGCATGCTCGGTCACTACTTTGGGCAAATAAGAACCGAAAAAGACTTATATTTGTAGCACCGATAAAATTTTCCAGAATGGAGTTGGAGAGCACCAAGGCAATTATTTTACAGGTTGTAGATTATAGTGATTCTCAGGCAATAGTCCACGCTTACACTTCTGAATACGGACGTTTGAGCTTTATTACATCAAAGAAATCAAAATCGTTAAAAAACAATGTTCTGTTTCAACCTCTTTTTTTGGTAGAAATCAGTTTTTATGGTAGCCGTTATTCTGATATGCGACGGATTAAGGCGGTTCAGCTTTGGAAGCCCTTTATAGATATTCCGTTTAATCATGGGAAGACATTTATATGTTTATTTATTTCCGAGTTGCTTTCTAAAACATTGCGCGAGCAAGTTGCCAATAAAGTGTTGTTTGATTTTATCGTAAGCTCAATAGAGTTGTTTGATCAATCACGTGATACGTGGAGTTGTTTTCACTTGAGTTTTATGGTGCATTTTTCAAAATATTTGGGAATTTACCCAACGTTTGGATTTAGCGTTTCTCAGAGTTATGACAACGAAGATATCGGAGTTTTACTTGACAGACTAAAAGATACTTCAATAACGGATTTTTCAAATATAAAGCTTACGAGGGCTCAAAGGCAGGTTGTATTGAATCGGCTGCTTTCATATTACCAAATGCATTTACCTATAGGAGATTTGTTTTCACATCGCGTGCTGCAGCAGTTTTAGTGAAGGTAAAAGGTAAAAGGTGAAAGGAGCAAGGTAAAAGGAGTAAGGTAAAAGTAGTTTGAGGTTAGTTGTTTGGAAATTATGGCATTATTGAGACGCCACAATGTGACGTCTCTACATAAAACACTTTTGAGTTCTTTTCGGGCTTTTGAAAAAAATGAATATATTTGCACTCCTTTCTTTTATTGAGGCCCCGTAGTTCAATGGATAGAATAGAAGTTTCCTAAACTTTAGATACAGGTTCGATTCCTGTCGGGGCTACTATATTAAAATCAAAAATCTGAAATTTAAGTTAGTACAAGATACTTGTACTTCGCTTCTAGCATTTAACGTAAATGTTTAGTTATCTTGGATATTAGTTCTGTTGATTTAGTTGGTTTGGAGATAAAATCTACGCAGCCTGCCTTTTTAGCATTATCAACGTTTTCTGCAAAGGCGTAAGCACTTTGGGCTATAACCGGAATATTTTGATTTATTTTTAATATCTCTTTTGTGGCTGTTAATCCGTCAATTACGGGCATTTTTATGTCCATCAATATTAAGTCGATCTGTTTTTCAGATTTTACTTTGTCAATAGCTTCTTGACCTGTTTTTGCTATAATGATATTTACTTTTGTTTTACGTAGTACTTCTGCAATATATATGTTGTTAGAGATATCATCTTCGGCAAGAAGAATGGTTTTGTTTGACCAGTCAAGATCTTCATAATATTTTAAATTAGTGTCAGTCAATTGTGTTGTAGTAGTAGGTTTGTATGGTATTGTGAAGTAAAATGTTGTTCCTTTCCCTAGTTCTGTATCAAGCCATATTTTGCCACCAAGCAGTTGTACGTACGCGCTGCTAATTGGTAGACCTAGTCCAGATCCGGTACGGCTGTCTTGGGGCAGGTTATCTAATTGATAAAAGCGTTCAAATATTTTGTCAACATATTCAGCGGGTATTCCTTTGCCTGTGTCTTTTACGAAAAATAATAGTTCTCTGTTTTTTAAATAGTATCCATATTCTACTTTTCCGTCATCTGAAAACTTTATTGCATTAGAAATCAAGTTAATAATGATTTGTTTGAGTTTTAATGCGTCAGTAATAATTCCGCTTTGAGAGTTGCTAAAAGTTGTGATATTTGTTAATTTTATGTTTTTCTCTTGGGCTATTGGCTGCCACATGTCATTTATCTCATCAATTAGCGAATTAAGATTGACTTCGCTTAAATTGCAATCTACTTGTCCAGCTTCAATTTTTGAAATATCAATAATATCATTAATCAAGTCGAGTAGATGGTAAGCATTTGAGTTTATAATTTCGATGAAGTGTCTCTTTTTTTCTTCAGAAATATTAGGTTCTTTGAGTAGTTCTGCAAAACCTACTATGCCGTTCATTGGTGTTCTTATTTCGTGACTCATGTTAGCAAGAAACATTGATTTTAGTCTATCACTTTCCTCTGCTTTTTCTTTGAGTTCTACTAATTTGAGTCTGGCTTTGTATATTTCGGTTATATCTTCAATGCTGACGTATACGCTTTGGACAGTATCATTAACAAGTATTGGATTTAAGTAATATCGCAGGTAGCTTTCTTTGCTCCAAACACTGCGATATTTTGTTTCATCTTTTATTAATTTTTTTTCTTCAACGCATTTTATAAAATTAGCTGTAAATCTTGAGTCAATAAGGAATTTGGCTGTCAGTACGTTTATTCTTTTTGTATGTTCTTTTGTCGGAGATCCTAAAATATTTACTGTGGCTTCATTTAACTCTGTAATAATGCCGCTGGGCAATACGTTAAGAATACCAATCGGGGAGTGTTCAATTAGGTTTCTTATCTTCTTTTCGTTTTGTTCAGCTTCAGATTTTGCCTCAATGATACAATTGCCATACTTTTCTTTTATTCGCACGTTAACAAGTAGGTTGGCAAATAGCTTTAAGGCAGAGATTTCTTCTTCATTCCATTGTCTCTGTTTTTTGATGGAATCAAATCCCAAATAACCAAAGCAGGTGTTTTCAAAACAGAGAGGAATTGTAATTAATGATTTAACCGATTCTTTTATCAACAGTTTCTTTAATGTAGAATCGTTGTTTAACAATGACACGTCATTTATATAGCTTATTTTGCCCTGTTTGTGATGTAGTGTTAACTCAGGTGTTAAAGCATTTTGTATATCTGTAAAGTTCTTTTTTTTACTTGAAATGCCTTTGGCACACCATTCGAAAGTAACGGTTTGTATATCTTTAACAAAATCATATAAAAAAATATAGGCTCTGTCAACACTCGAAAATTCGCCTATTTCTTGCAGAGAAAGTTGAATTTCATCTTTTAACAATCCAGTTTTTTGACTAATAAACCGAATGCATATCGTTGTGATTAGTTTTTGCATATTCAGAATGGTGTCTAATATCTTTTTATTTCTTTGATTAATAGTGTAATATAAGTAGCTGAATAGTATGATTTTACATCATTTTATATTAAAAATGAATACTAATCAAGTTAATAAAGATATGCAATTAGTGCCAGTTTTAAAAGAAAATATTGAAAAAAATGATTCGTAAATTGAGCTTGAAACTCGTTATATGTAGTATTAACTAGGGGTACTGAAAACTTCAGTTTCAAGTATTATTTTGTGAGGCCTGACAATTAATAGTTTTAATTTCTTTTTAATACCGAGCCAATACCTCTTCTAATTTTTCGCGCTGCTTTAATACCTTTGTGTAATGGCTCTGATGAAATCCCTTTATAGTGCTCCAAAGTCCTATAAATATTGATATGTTGCGGATATATTATAACTCTGTTGTTATTCGCAAAATATTTTTCTAATCTTGAGGGCATTCTATCCAAAACGCCTATGTGTGAAGGCGCTCCCCTGCGTGCTGATACCAATATAATCAAATCGTCTTTATCTATTTTACGTGAAATAACAAGAAAATCTTCCCAGTCGGAAAAAAGACTCATGTTTGTTTTAACTGATAGTTTAGCCTTTTTTATTATTTTATCGATAGCCTTTTCTGTTGATTCGTTACATATAAGTTTAACCGGTATGCTAAGCTCTTTGGCGAGCAGTAGAGTTTTGGTTATCCATATATTAAATCCGTTTTCATGTTCGGAAAATGGCGGAGCAGCAACCACCATTCTTTTGTGTGAAACCAACGGTTTTTCGAAATGACAGATAAACAGTGTTTTATCGGTATTGCTTATTATTGAGTCAATCTTTTCGCCAAGCAATCTCTCAAAAAAATTAGTTCTGTCGGGCCAATCCAGTACAATTATGTCTGCCAATATCTCTCTTGCTATCCGGCTCATTCCGCTTATTGGATTATAGTCTATAGTTGTAATTATGTCAACCTTTGTCTCAGAAGCAGCAGCCTGTTTTACAAACTCTTCAAGTTTTTCGCGTGTTTTCATAATTTTTATTCCTGCCTCTGTATCGTTACTTACAACAGAAAGAATTGATATTGGATTTTCTGATTTTTTGTTTTTTATCAAAATAGCAAATTCGAGCAGTGTGCCTATATTATCGAATTTTTCAACGGGTAGTAAAATATGTTCTTTATGTATGCCGATGGATTTTTCTATATCGGTGTCACTATTTTCTGTCTCTAAAACAATTTTTTTAGCGGCTTTTTCGGTAACAAAAGTCGCAACTACACAAGTTATAAGTATTAGAATAATTGTACCGTTAAGAATATTGTCGTCTATAATACCAGCCTCGTATCCAACCAAGATAACGGCAAGCGTTGCTGCAGCATGTGAGCTACTGAGTCCAAAAATTAGTTGTCGTTGTGCTTTTGAATATTTAAAAGCTAGTTGTGTTATTAGTGCAGCCAGCCATTTGCCAAATATTGCAACTACAGAGAGCGTTCCTGCAATTACTAGTGCCATCGGTCCGTTCAGGATAACGCTCACATCGACTATCATTCCTACGCTTATCAGAAAAAAGGGAATAAAAAGGGAGTTGCCAACATACTCAATTCTATTCATCAATGACGAAGAGCTTGGGATAAGTTTATTTAACGCTAGTCCTGCGGCAAATGCGCCGATAATAGGCTCTAATCCGGCAACTTCGGCAAGGAATGCGGCAAAGAACACAACTGCCAGTACAAAAATATAGTGCGAATGTTTTTCACTCTCCAATTTTCTAAAAAACCATTTTGCTAATCTTGGAATTATGAAAAACATTATTGCTGTGAAAATAGCAAGCGAAATGCCTAGTCTGAGCCAAAACTTGCTGTCTATAGTTCCTTGAGCACCGCCAACAATAACTGCAAGGGATATTAAAACAGCTGTGTCTGTAAGTATAGTACCACCTACTGTAACAGCTACAGCTTGGTTTTTTGATATTCCTAACTTGCTAACAATTGGATATGCAACCAGCGTATGGGTAGCAAACATGCTTGCCGTTAATAAACTAGCATTAAAATCGTATCCTAATAAATGGTAGCAGACAGGGAAGCCTACTCCCAACGGTATTGTAAAAGTAAAAAAACCGAAAAGAATGCTTTTATTACGATTTGCCTTAAATTCTGCAATATCTAACTCTAACCCGGCAATAAACATTATATAAAGAAGCCCAATTGTAGAAAAGAGGTCTATTGCCGAATTGTTCTCCAATATGTTTAAGCCATAAGGACCTATTATCACTCCAGAAATAATTAATCCAATAATTCCAGGAATATTAAATCGGCGTAGGATAATGGGCGATAGCAGTATTATAAAAAGTATAAGCGAAAATACCAAAATAGGATCTTGCAGCGGCAGAGTAAACTCGTTCGATAACTTTTGCCAAAAATCTGTCATTGGTATTAGCGATTACAATTTTTCCTTATTAGCACATGACAAATGTACTAATTTGTTTTTAAATCGTAGTTATTAATACTCTATTCCGTTGTTTCAGAAACGTTTAACTCCTTTTTTGGAGAAAGAAACGACAATACAATTGATAATACTAATATACTTCCGACTATTGTTAAAGATACCGTTGATTTCATTTCGTACCACGGAGATATTATCATTTTAGTGCCAATAAAAGCTAAGATAATTGATAGTCCGTAGGGTAGTTTGCTAAATCTATCCTGTAGATTTTCTAACAGAAAATATAGCGAACGGAGACCAAGAATCGCAAAAATATTCGATGTGTAAAGTATAAACGGGTCTTTAGATATTGCGAAAACAGCTGGTATTGAGTCAACTGCAAACAGTATATCGGAAAACTCGATAATTACTACAACCACCAATAGAGGCGTGGCATATTTGACACCGTTTTTAACAGTAAAAAACTTTTCACCATCGTAATCATCACTCACTTTGTAAAGTCTTTTTACCAATTTAGCTCCTGGTGAATTATCAAAATCGCTATCAGTATGTTTCCCTTTAATAGTTTCAATTAAGGCTTTTATCCCTGCAACTATAAGGAAAATCCCGAAGAGTGTCATTAAAACATTTATTCTGAAAAACTCTTTGTTCTCCCAGTTGACTGATAGATCGTGATTTGTTGGGTCTAAACAAAATTTCCAGCTACCGATAGAAAATTCGGGAAGATATGAAAGGTTAATTAACCAAACGCCTGTAAAAATAAAAATTGCTCTGAAAACAACGGCTCCAATAATCCCCCAGAACAGAACCTTATGGTGCAACTTTTTGGGAACCTTGAAAAAAGAGAAAATCAGAATAAAAACAAACAGGTTATCAACCGAGAGGGCTTTTTCAATCCAGTACGCAGCCTGAAACTGTGTAAACTTCTCGACAGCTATTTCGTGTCCATCGTTGTTATATACCAAATATACAACGCCTGAGAAGAGCATTGCCATTGATATCCAGATAATTGTCCATATTGCCGCCTCTTTAGTTGAGATAACGTGGCTTGTTTTGTTGGCAACGCCAAGGTCTATTGCAAGCATTGCGATTATTGCAATTGCAAATCCTATAATCAAGCCGGGGTGCAGCTGTAGCATGCTTTCTTCCATAATTAGCTGTTTTAGTGTTGTTATATTTTCTCAATCATTTGTTTGATTGAGAGTGATTTAGTTATTTTTTTGAATAATATTCTGGAAACTTTTCAAGCATTGAATAGTCTTTACACATAATGTCTAACAGCTCGTCTGAATATTGTAAAGTTTCAGTATGCTCAGTATTAAAAGTAGTTCCTTTTGCTTCTAATGACATATTTGCCCAATATAAAGAGTCTTTTTCACTCCAAGACAGTCTGTTTTGATTAAATTCAAAAAAACTAGTGTCACTAAGATTAAAAATCACCTCTTTTTCTACAGCCACATTTTCTACATCAATGTAATAAGGACCAATTGGTGGCAAATTTGTTTTGCTGTTTTTAACAAATATTAAACTAATACTGTCATTTCCAAAAGATATCTTTGAATCTTTTGAAACATTGGTATTTACAAAATATATTAAATCTCTATTTGTCTTGTTAATCAGAACTTTAACAAGTCGAAATGACGTATTTACCTCTTTTTCGCAGCTACTAAAAAGAGTGATAAAAACCATAAGTATTAACAATATTTTACGCATAATTAATGTGGAGTAATGTTTTAAGTATAATTTTATATGATTGGGTAATATGTTTTTCTCATAATCAATTGTTTAGGAGTTTAATACTCTCCCAACCATTTGTTTTGATTGAGAGAGTACTATAGTTATTTTTTTGAATAATATTCTGGAAACTTTTCAAGCATTGAATAGTCTTTACACATAATGTCTAACAGATTGTTTTGTATCGTTATATTAATATGTTCAATTACGTTCCAAGCAGTGCCTGAAATTTTAGAATCTGTTCCATTCAGGAACATTGAGTCTATAGGTTCATATTGTTGTTGATGTGGTTCAAAACAATAGCGAGATGTGTCAAAAATGTTATATATACAGCTAATTTTCAAATTTATATCCACCATTGCGTGTATAGGATCACCATTGCCTCCGTAGATAGTCCAACCTCCATCATCTTTTAATTTTTCTTTTTTAATAAATTCTATTTCTCCAACACTATTGTTCTTTATTTCTACTTCTTTATAGCCAACGTCGGTGGTTGCAGAAAAAATAATCAACTTTTGAGATTCATTAATAACTGTATATTTCAATATTACAGAAGCCTCTCTCTTTTTCGTGCAACCTGAAACAATTCCGCAGCATAAAACAGTGATAATTAAGTATTTATTCATAAAACAATATTATAAAAACTCTCTCAACCATATGTTTGATAGAGAGAGTTTTTTGGTTATTTCTTTGAATAATATTCTGGAAACTTTTCAAGCATTGAATAGTCTTTCGACATTACGGTATCAATATATGAATCGTATTTTATGATATGTTCTTTCACCCTATGTGTTCCATTTATTGTTTTAGAAAACATAATATGATTTAAAAAAACTGAATCAAGGGAAGAACATATAGATTCTCCGCCTATCTTTAAAACATAACTTAAAGTGTCAGTTATATTATACAATTCGTACAATGTTATTAAGTGAATAGGTATGTAATGTGGTGTACTTCCAGCTATGTGAGATTCAACATATATTTCCTCAGTATGGCTGTATGATACAGTATCTATACCTTTTGCAAAAAGTGTGTCTGAACCGAATGTGCTTTCAAAATAGAAACAAATATTATTAGGTGTTTCATTTCTTAACGTGAGGACTTCTGTAAAATAATGATACTTTCCTTTTATGCAGCCCGAAACAATTCCGCAACATAGAGCAATGATAATTAAATGCTTATTCATAAGGTTGTATAATGTTTTGAATTTGATTTGATAGATTAGGGTAGTACCCTTTTAAAATATTTTTAAAACCACTTACTGAGTATGTGCATAGGGCTTTCTCAATATTGCTATATGAACATCCTATGTTTTCGAGAGATTCAAACACTTTCATATAACAATGTGGAAATCCTAAATTAAAGTCAGTATAGTAAGACGGATACCATGGTGTTTCATGCCAATACTGTTCAGTAATGGCATTCCATCCTAATTTATCTTTAGCTAATTTCCACTCTCTATAATTAGCCCACCCTTCAGATAAAGCAATTATTTGCCAACGCTCATCACCTTTATTGCCATAAGAATTTTCATCAGGACTGTTTAAAGCATTGCTTGCTTGTTGATAAACATTAGCACTCCAATAATCAGAAGCCCATAAATAACCTTTTTCGCTTTTCATTCTTTGAAGTTGGCTGGCATGCGTTAACTCGTGCCAAACGATTGATATAATTTTATTGTACTTAATTATATCTTTTGTGTAACGTAAAATTAAATCTGGTAGAGCCCAACCATAAGTAACAAAACTAGCGTAACCAACTATTGTACCAACAACGCCCCAAAAATTTGGGTATGCGTAAACCAAACTCCAGTTTACATGGTTTTTTAGCAGTGGTGCAGAAGATGTAAGTTTATTTGACTGTTTGTCTGCTATATCCAAATGTGCAGGAGGTAAAGCAATCCCATCTACTACAGCATAACCTATATAATCGTAAATAGCATTGCTTAAAACTGCGCGTCCCCAGTAGTCGCTGTTTGTACAGAATGTCATGGAGTGTCCGTCAGGACTATGGAATCCCAAGCCATAAGAGTCACGCCATAGACATGCTGCTCCGGCAATTGATTTGTTAAATGTCCAACTGTTATTGTCTCTTTTGCATTCATAAATAAGTTTATAGTTAATGCTATTACCAACTAAAATTTTATTGAAGCGTGCTGTACAATAATAGTAGCCACTCGAGTTTGTGATTGCATCTGCGTAAGAAAACCATCTCCACATACGAACTTTTACACCCTTGAAACCAACATCGCCGGATGGGGTTTCCACCTTAATATAACCGTCAGGATTATAGTAGGTATCGCAAACTGTCCAACACACTTTCCACCAGCTTTTCCCGATGCATTTTTTTGTGCAATTGGTGGTAGTTGCTCTTGGGGTCGGCTCTGTGTCCTGTGATAATTCATCTTCATTTCCGGTTAAGGTAAAAGAGATAGCATACAGGGCGTTACAAATATTTTGGTCTATAACAGATCCGCCACTTGAACCTCTCGGAATTTCAGTAGTACCTTCGATAATTTCTTCTGTATAGTCAGGACTATTTTCAATAATAAATAATTCTGAAAGTAGTTCATAATTAATTCCTGCTGGTGGTCTATACCCTGGCTTTACTGTAGTATAATACCATGTATACGGTGTTGTCGAACTTGGATCGTGATAGTAATCGCCCAATTGCTTTATTTCATAGTCAAGTGGAATATCAAACAAAACAAGGTTTGTATCTGCAATCAATTTGTTATACTGAGTACTGTCAGCTGGCAAAAAACGGACATATAAGTCTGTTGGTATGATTCTTACTTGTCTTGCTAATTCTGGATTTATTCCAATGGAATCAGAAGTTTTTGCGTAAGCAATTAGTGTGTCTAATGCAATTCTCATATTTTCAACCGAGAAAGGATTTTCCTTTTGTCTGCCCAAAATGGTAGGTTGGGCCGTTCTCGTCTCCCGACTAAAAGAAGCGGACGATTTAAGATGTTGCACATTGTCACTGTTTGTAGTTTTAAATTCTTCTTTTTTACAAGAATAAAAAGTGAAAAGTCCCGAAAAGATCAGGCAATGCAAAAATAATTTTAAGTACTTCATTTTTTAATAGTCTTTAGAATTAAACAATGTATTTAGTTAATATTTTTAATAATATAAAAGCGATACACTAACCATCAGAAAGTACTGTGCATCTACTGTTTTTTGTGAATCAAGATAAACAACTCTTTAAGTTGCTCCTCGCTTATTTCTGAGGGTGCGTCCATCATTACGTCACGACCAGAGTTGTTTTTGGGGAAAGCAATAACATCGCGTATCGAGTCTAATCCTGCAAAGAGACTTACTAAACGGTCAAATCCAAAGGCAATCCCTGCGTGTGGAGGTGCACCATATTTAAAGGCATTCATTAAGAAACCAAATTGATTTTCAGCCTGTTCGGGTGTAAAACCTAATACGGAAAACATTTTTGCCTGCAAGCTACTGTCAAAAATCCGAACAGAACCGCCACCAATCTCGACACCGTTTATTACTAAGTCGTATGCGTTTGCGCGAACTTTGCCCGGATCCTGTTCCAAAAGTGGAATATCTTCGGGCTTTGGAGATGTAAATGGGTGATGCATAGCATGATACCTGTTTGTCTCATCGTCCCACTCTAACAGTGGAAAATCGACAACCCAAAGCGGTTTAAAGTTGTGTTTGTCCATCAATCCCAAACGGTTGCCCATTTCGAGACGTAAAGCGCCCATCTGTATCGGCGTTTTACTGCGTTCTCCCGACAAAATCAAGAGCAGGTCGCCCGGTTTTGCGTTGCAAGCCTCAGCCCACGATTTTAAATCCGATTCGGTGTAGAACTTGTCAACCGATGATTTTAAAGTGCCGTCTGAATTGTACTTCACGTAAACCATGCCCTTTGCTCCAATTTGTTGACGTTTAACAAATTCGGTAAGCTCGTCGAGTTGCTTTCTTGTGTAGTCGGCGCAGTTTTCAACGCATATTGCTATTACCGACTCTGCCGAATTGAATACAACAAACTCTTTGCCCTGCGCCAATTCTGTTATATCGTTCAGTGTCATTCCAAAACGGATATCTGGCTTGTCGCTTCCATATTTTTCAATAGCCTCGCTGTAGGGCATACGGGGAAATTCCTCTGTATCAACGTTCAATATTTCGCGGAACAAGTGTCGTGTCATGCCCTCGAAAGTTTCCAACACATCATGTTGCTCTACGAAAGCCATTTCGCAGTCAATCTGTGTAAATTCGGGTTGACGGTCGGCTCGTAAGTCTTCATCGCGGAAGCACTTAACTATCTGAAAATAACGGTCATAGCCAGCAATCATCAGCAGCTGTTTTAGCTGTTGTGGCGATTGTGGCAATGCGTAAAACTGTGTAGGGTTCATTCTCGACGGTACAACAAAGTCGCGCGCCCCTTCTGGAGTTGATTTTATCAGAACAGGTGTCTCTATCTCAATAAAACCAATGTCACTTAGATAGTTACGAACCACCTGCGCCATTTTATGACGTAACAAAATGTTGCGTTGCAGTGGCGCACGTCTTAAATCGAGATAACGATATTTCATTCGCAACTCGTCTCCGCCATCGCTCTCCTCCTCAATGGTAAACGGCGGTGTAGCCGAGCTGTTTAAAACCACTATTTTCTTGCAAATCACCTCGATATCGCCGGTTGCTATTTTCGGGTTTTTAGAGGAGCGTTCCGAAACCGTTCCATGTATCTGTACTACAAATTCGCGCCCAAGAACGTCTAACTGCTTTTTTACGTCATCAGACGAGTTTTGGTCAACTATGATTTGCGTAATGCCGTATCTGTCACGAAGATCAATAAAGGTCATGGAACCAAGATTCCTAATTCGCTGTATCCAGCCGGCAAGGATAACGTTGTTGTTTATATTGTCTATTCTAAGTTCTCCGCAAGTATGTGTTCTGTACATCTCGTTTTAAGTTTAGTCGTTTTGTTTTTTTGAACGTGCAAAATTATCTTTTATAATGGAATATACAATCAAGAAGCGTGTTAAATTGCTCACAATCCTGAACAAACTAACACGCTAAATGTACTATTTTTCTAATAGTTTTATTTTCAGATATCTATTTTCGTATTGCAGCAACACCCGGTAAAACTTTGCCCTCCATATACTCAAGCATGGCACCGCCACCTGTTGACACGTAGCTTATTTTATCAGACAGGTTGAATTTGTTTACAGCTGCAACGCTATCGCCGCCACCCACAAGGCTATACGAGCCTGCCGAGGTTGCTTTGGCAATGCTTTTCGCAATCTCTATCGTTCCTTTGGCGAAATTATCCATTTCAAAAACGCCCATTGGTCCATTCCAGAGAATAGTTTTTGATTTTTGAATTAAATTGCTGAACAGCTCAATAGATTTAGGTCCTATATCCAATCCCATCATATTTGCAGGGATATTGTCAGTTGACGTGATTTTTATAACAGCCTCATTTTTAAACTCATCAGCGTTAAGGCTATCGACAGGCAAAAGTATCTGTACGCCTTTGCTTTTGGCTGTTTCTAAAATGGATTTAGCTGTATCTATATGGTCGTCCTCAACCAATGATTTGCCAACGTTTTTGCCCTGAGCTTTAAGAAATGTGTAAGCCATTCCGCCACCGATTATCAAAGCATCGACTCTCGAAAGCAGGTTTTCCATAATCTCAATTTTGCTACTGACTTTAGCTCCACCAATAATCGCTACCGATGGTTTCTCAGCCGAATGGAGTACTTTGTCCATTGCATTAAGCTCATTTTCCATCAGATAACCGAACATCTTGTCCGATTTGAAAAAGTCTGCAATAACGCTTGTGCTTGCGTGTGCACGGTGTGCCGTGCCGAAAGCGTCGTTAACGTAAACGTCCATTCCCGATGCTAAATCGCGTGCAAATGTCGGATTACCAGCCTCTTCGTCTTTGTAAAAACGTAGGTTTTCTAAAACTAAAATTTCGCCCGGGTTAAGTTTTGTTTTAGCTGTCAACACTTTTTCTCCGATACAGTCGTCAATAAAATTAACTCTGTTTTTAACCAAAGTTTGCAAGTATTCGGCGACAGGTTTTAGCGAATATTTTGCTTCGGGGTTGCCTTTGGGTCGTCCGAGATGAGACATAAGCACCACCGCTCCGCCGTCTGCCAGGATTTTGTTTATTGTTGGCAAAGCAGCTTTTATTCTGGTGCTGTCAGTTATTACGCCGGCAGAATCAATGGGAACATTAAAATCGACTCTGACAATGGCAGTTTTCCCTTTAAAGTTGTAATTATCAATTGCGTACATTATGTTAAGTTTTTTGGTTTATAATAACATTTGTAAATGCCGATGTTACAGATACATAGTTCAAACGAACGATAGTGAAGTTTGGACTATAGTAGCTGTCCAATCGGTATGAGAATCAATTTCCGATATAAAATTAAATAATTTCAGGGAATATAACCCTCTCTTTAAAATTATTAATTTATCAAACCTCAAAGATAGTGTAATTTGAGGAGTTAATGAATTGATTATTGTAAAAAGGTTAAAGGAACAAGGAGAAAGGTAAAAGTCGAGCGTTTGATATTTAAAAACTGTAAGAAAAGATTAACTTTGTTGCATAAAAATAAAACAGATGTTTTTTAAGGAAATAGTTGGTCAGCAGGATATTGTACAAAAGCTTCGAAACTCGTTTACAAACGGACGATTGGGGCATGCAACGCTACTCGCAGGGAAAGAGGGGCATGGATGTTTGCCGATAACTTTGGCGATGTCGCGTTACATTATGTGTCGCGAGCGTTCCGAAGAAGATGCTTGTGGTGAGTGCCCTTCGTGCAAGAAGTTTGACAAACTTGTGCACCCTGATGTTCATTTTATTTTCCCGGTCGTAAATAAAAAAGGCAAAGACCCTGTATCTGACAGCTATTTAGTCGAATGGCGCAAGTTTTTGTTAGCAACGCCGTATGCCACAAGTAACGATTGGATACGCGAAATCGCCACCGAGAACAGCAAAGGAACTATTTATAAAGACGAAAGCGATCTGATAAATCGCAAGCTAAGCATGAAAAGCTTCGAGGGTTATCACAAAATAATGATAATCTGGATGGCTGAAAAAATGAACGACGTAACTGCCAACAAAATTTTGAAGATATTAGAAGAGCCACCACAAAATACATACTTCTTTTTAATCGCAGCACAGCCGGAACAACTGCTGCAAACGATTCTTAGCCGTACGCAAATCGTAAATATCCCTCCGATTGATATAGCCGAAGTAGCCAACTATTTATCAGCCAAATATCAAATAGACAGCGCAAAAGCCACAGACTTGGCATTTTTCGCTGAGGGCGATTTGGCGCGTTCAATCGAACTGTTCGACAAAGTCGATGAGCTTCAGCAAAATATCGAAAACTTTAATAAGTTTATACAACTAAGTAAGAATGAGCAAACTGTAGAGATTTGGGATTTTATAAATACACAATTGGACAGAGGTATGAATTCTTACATTGAGTTTCTTAGCTATATTACGCACAATATCAGACGTAATATCATAGAAACAGTAGCACCGTCTGATAATAAAATCCTGTCTGACAGTGCAACAAGTGCAGTAAAGCTCGATATAAATTTTCAACAAGCAAGAGCAATTTATAAGTTGTTAAACGATGCAATTTACCATATAGAACGAAATGTTTATCCGCAGTTAGTGCTGTTTGATGTGTCGTTGCAATTAAAGAAAATGTTATAAGTTTTCCATAGTAATGTAAATTAACCGTTTGCGTTAAAATCTACAGTAAATGATTGATAGACTTACCATTGATAGAATCTATGAGCGTGCCGATATAGTTGAGGTCATTGGCGAGTTTGTTTCGTTGAAAAAACGTGGGGCGAACTATCTTGGCAGCTGTCCTTTTCACAATGAACGCACACCATCTTTTACTGTATCGCCCGCGAAGAGTATCTTTAAATGTTTTGGTTGTGGGAAGTCGGGAAATGTTGTGGGTTTTGTTATGGAGCACGAAAACATGACTTATGTCGAGGCACTGAGGTTTTTGGCAAAAAAATATCATATCGAGATTGAGGAGACTGAACCCGATCCCGAGCAGATTATCCAAAAAAACAAACGTGAAGCCCAACAAGTGTTGATAAGCTTTGCAAACGATTGGTTTAAAGAGCAGTTGCACAAAACTCAAGAGGGGCAAAATATAGGATTTAGTTATTTTCGCGAACGCGGATTTACGGACGTTATTATAGAGCGTTTTCAGTTGGGATACAGCCCATCAGACCGTAGAGCTTTTTCGCAAGCCGCACTGAAAAAAGGATTTAAAGCCGATGTTTTAACTGAAAGCGGTATGTCGATAGAGAGAAACGACACCCTTTACGACCGCTTTTATGACAGAGTAATATTTCCCATTCAGGGAATAACGGGGCAAACCATTGGCTTTGGTGGGCGTACTATGCAAAAGGAGAGCAACATAGCCAAATATCTAAACTCGCCTGAAACAGTTTTATATCAAAAAAGTAAAGTACTGTATGGCATTTACCAGTCACGTAAGGCTATAACGCAAAACGATTCCTGTTTTCTTGTCGAGGGATACACCGATGTTTTAAGTATGCACCAGTGTGGAGTAGAAAACGTAGTAGCCTCGTCAGGAACATCGTTAACTACCGAACAGATACGCCTTATTAGACGTTTTACGCAAAATCTGACAGTCCTTTACGATGGCGATAGTGCAGGGATTAAGGCTTCGTTGCGCGGTATTGACATGATTCTTACCGAAGGGTTAAACGTTAAAGTGTGTCTTTTGCCCGATGGAGAAGACCCTGACTCGTTTGCGCGCAAAAACAGCGCAAGTGCGTTTGTTGATTACATAAACAAGAATGAAACCGACTTTATCCGCTTTAAAGTTAAGTTGATGCTTGATGATGCCAAAGGCGATCCTATTAAAAAAGCGTCGATGGTCAATGATATAGTGCAATCAATATCGTGTATTCCAAATATGATTACGCGTAGTGTTTATATTCAGGAGTGTAGCCGTATGTTGGATATTTCCGAAGATGTTTTACACAGTGCTACGAATAAAATCATAAAAAAGCGCGACCAAAAGGAATTTCTTAAGGCTCAGAGCGAAAGTCAAATAAAACCCGATGAGGCTGTTTCAGCAGAAACATCTGATGTTGGAAAAATGGGAAAAACCAGCTCCGTATACAATGAGATTGCCGTAACAGAAATTGAATTAATTCGTTTTATGCTCGAATATGGCGAGCGTGATGTTTTTACAGTTGAATCTGATATTGAGTCGAAAAGCCAGACCTATATTACTGTAGCTGAGTTTATTGTTGAAGAGCTTGAACGTGACGATATGGTGCCGCTCGACAGTACTTTAGCAAAAATTTTCTCCATTTATAGCGATTCGTTAAAGAAGAATGTGCCACTCTCGCGATACTACTTTACCCATAATCCAGAAATAGAGATTTCAATAAAAGCCTCTGAAATACTAGCACCCGGACACACTCTTTCAAAAATATGGGAGCGAGACACAATAAATCCAGTTGCCGAAGAGCTACAGCTTGCAAAAGCAATTCACAAAATCACAAACGAGTATAAGTGGCGAAGACTTAAACGATTACAAAAGGAATTGTCTAAAAAATTAAAAGACCCCAATATTCAAGAAGAGGAGCTTGCAATAGTTTTTGATAAACTGAACAGAATAAATCAGATTAAAAAGCAACTATCATCAGAATATGGCTCACGTTCAATATTCTAAGGCGGTATCTTTAAACTTGGGCTAAATCCCATAAACATGTGTCAATCTGTTCCACGATTTAAAAGTCGTGGCAATTGATGATAATCAATTGATTAATTGTTAATTGCACATTGTTCATTGCTAATTGCTTATGGCATATTAGCGTAACGCTCTAATTGCTTAATATTTAGTAGTTTTATTTTTCTACCACAAAGTTCAATAAGTCTATCGCTCTTGAAATCAGACAGTTGTCTTATTACCGACTCTGTTGCAGTCCCAACAATATTCGATAACTCTTCGCGTGTAAGCGTAATGCGTAAAAAACCATCTGTGTCATTTCCGAACGAAGATTGAAGTACTAAAAGTGCCTCTGCCAATCTCTCTTTAACAGTTTTCTGTGCAATATCTGTAATTATGTTGTTTGCCTCTCCAAGCTCTTTGCATACCAATTTTAGCATTGCAAGGCTAAAAGCATGATTTTGTTGTATAAGCTTGTGAATAACGTCAGAAGGAATAAAACAGAGTGAAGCATCTTCGTGAACTTGTGCGGTTGTGCAAAATGGTTCTGCTGCTATAACTGAACGATAACCAATAATATCTCCTTTTTTTGCTAAAATTATTATCTGTTTTTTTCCTTCAATTCCGGTTTTGTATAATTTGACAACTCCAGAATATATACAGTAACAGCCTGTTGCCCTATTTCCTTCGTGAAACACATAATCGCCACGATGGTAAAACTGACAACTTTTATCATAATTAAGTGTCTCTAACTGCTCGTTGGTGAGATGTCTGAATAGACTACTCATGTCAGAAACACATTCATTGCACGAAGGGATCTTTGGTTTCTGTTTTATCATAGTACGGCTAGTGTGGAGAAATTAGTATGGCTTACAAATATAAATAAAATGTCCGAAATGGAGTTTATTAATTCTCTATTTCGGACACAAGACAACAAATTATTAGTTGTGTTTCAAATATTTACCAGGAACTTGAGCCTGCAAGATCTTTTCGTGGATTAACACATAGAATAGGCACTTTAGCGTTGTTGGCAATTATGGATTGCTCACTTGCTCCAAAAACGTAGTCGGTAAAGCCAATGTTTTTAGTCGTCATCACTAAGATTAAATCGGCGTTAATATCTATTGCAAAATCAACCAACTGTGTTTCAAAATTACCTTTCGATTTTGCAGTATGTATTTCATATTCAATGCCATACTTTGACAAAAACTTATCTGCAAATAGTAAGTTTGAGTTTATCTTTTTCAAATGTAGCTGATCCTCAACAAGTTCTTTAAATATGTGAATTTTTAAAGTAAAATATTGAGCGAGGTTTATAGCCCAAACTAGCTTTTCTTTGTTTTCTGCTCTAAAGTCTACTGGAAACACAATGTCGGTAAGTTTCTTTTCTGAAGGCATGTCTTGCACTACAATAAATGGGACTGTTGAGCTGGCGATAACTTTCAAAGCCCAGCTGCCAGTTATTTTTTGCATGCCTCTCATACCATGAGTTCCCATTACCACCATGTTAATATCATTTTTGCTGTCAGAGGTAAATTGTCCGATACTTCTAAATATATCGCCAACGACAACCTGGGTAAGTGGCATGATGTCGTAATTTTGGTTAATTTTTTCTGCTGCTTCTTGTAATCTCTGCTCAGCATCAGCACGTTCCGACTCTCTTTTTACAATATGTAATAGCAGCACATTACAATTTAAGTGCTTAGCCAATTTAACGGCGTGTGCCGCAGCATATTCGGACATTTCTGTGAAATCCCAGGTGACAGCTATATTTTTTCCGTTCAGCATATTATGTGGTTTTTTGGTTTGTCTTGAGCCAAATATAAGAAATTTATGTTATGATACAAGATGTTTTTGACTTATAATTTGTTATTATTGACCAGTATATCCTTTCATTATGCCACGTTTCGAGTTTCTTACAAACATAATTATTTCGTCACGTTCTTTAGATGCGGCTAATTCAGTTTCTATATATTCTACTGCGTCTGAGTAATTTAACCCTCTCATGAATAATATTCTGTAAATATCTTGTATTTCTTGAATGGTTTCATTGCTAAAATTGCGTCTGCGCAGTCCAATAGAGTTTACTCCACAATACGAAATAGGCAAACGAGCAGCCTTTACGTATGGAGGAATATCTTTGCCAACTAATGAACCTCCTGCAAGAATTGAATGTGCTCCTATATGAACAAATTGATGAATAGCAGATGCTCCTCCAATAATTGCAAAATCGTCTACAATAACTTCGCCTCCAAAAAGAGAGGAATTTGCAACTACAACATTGTTGCCTATTATACAATCGTGTCCAACGTGTGCGCATGCCATAAGTAGAACATTGTTTCCTATAACGGTTTTGCCTTTTGCTGCAGTACCTCTGTTTACTGTAACAGCTTCTCTAAGAGTTGTGTTATCTCCTATTTCTACTGTGGTATATTCTCCTGCGAATTTTAAATCTTGAGGAATAGCTCCGACAACAGCTCCCGGAAACACTTTGCAATTATTTCCTATTCTTGAACCACTAAAAACAGTTGCATGAGGTCCAATCCAACAGTTATCGCCAATTACAACATCTGCATCAATATATGCGAAAGGATCTATTTTTACATTAGACCCAATTTTTGCTTCCTTATGTACACAGGCTAAATTGCTGATCATATGTCCTTGATTTAATCGTGTGCAAATTAATAAAAATTCAAATACTATGAATGTTTTTTATGATAATTATTTTACTTTTACAATTTGTGCAGTCATAAATGCCTCTGATACCATAGTATTACCAACAAAAGTACGTCCCGACATTATTACTATTCCCCTTCTTATAGGTTCGGCTAATCGTAATTCAAATACTAAAACATCACCAGGCACCACTTTTTTCTTGAACTTGACTCCGTCAATTTTTAGAAAATAAGTCGCATAATTTTCCGGATCGGGAACGGTACTGAGCGCTAAAATCCCACCGGTTTGCGCCATAGCTTCGATTTGCAACACTCCAGGCATAACTGGCTCGTCTGGGAAGTGACCAACAAAGAATGGTTCGTTCATAGTCACATTTTTAATTCCAATAACGTGAGTATCACTTATTTCCATTATCTTGTCAACAAGTAAGAATGGAGGACGATGTGGTAATGTCTCTTTTATCCTGTTGATATCATAAATCGGTTCAGCTAATGGATCGTATTTTGGAGGAAGTGGATTGTTCCTTAAATCTCTGATTTTTTTACGCAAGATTTTTGCAAGTTCTGTATTGCTCATATGTCCCGGGCAAACAGCCGTAACCCTGCCTTTTAACGGCATTCCGCAAAGTGCTAAATCTCCAATAACGTCTAGAAGTTTGTGTCTTGCTGGTTCGTTGTGGAAACGTAGCTCTAAATTGTTCAAAATTCCCTCAGGTTTAACCTCTATTGCCGGTTTATTGAATAATTTGGCAAGATGCTGAACCTGTTCTTTTGTTACCGGATGTTCGACAATAACAATCGCATTGTCCCAGTCTCCACCTTTTATCAGGTTGTTTTTGAACAGAGCCTCTAATTCGTGAAAGAATACAAATGTACGGCAAGGTGCTATTTCGGTTTCAAATTTATTTATATCGGTTAATCGAGCGTATTGATTGCCAAGAACTTTACTATTATAGTCAATCATTACGTCAATCGTAAAATCATCGGCAGGCTCTATCTTTATTTCAATCCCTTTTTCAGGAACAGAGTAAGTTACAGTTTCATTTATGGCATAATACTCTTTATCCAACTCTTGCTCAACCAATCCTGCTTTTTTTATTGCATTTACCCAAGGTAATGCACTGCCATCTAAGATTGGCACTTCGTTACCATCTACTTCAATCCTTGCATTGTCAACCTGCATGCCATATAGGGCAGCCAAAAGATGCTCCATTGTCATAATTTTGTGGTCATTTCTTTGCAGGGTTGTACAACGTTCAGAGGTTGCTACAAATTCAGCTAAAGCAGGAATCTCAGGCTCTCCTTCTACGTTGGTTAATACAAATTTGTATCCATAATTTTCAGGTGCTGGATGTACCGTAACTTTGTTTGTGGAACCTGTGTGAAGACCAATGCCTTCTATTGTAAAAGACTGTTTAAGAGTAATTTGTTTTTTTGTCATAGTTTTTAAAAAGTTTTGCTTTAATCCTACAAAGATAATTATTGTATTTGAAAAACAATGTTGCTTCCTTTAAAACGTGGTAAATATCAATTAATCAGCTAACTTTGTTGAAGAATGTTTTTTGTTCAACTAATATTTTTATTAAATTGATAGTCAGAGCTGTAGTTGTCGTAGTGGTTTTGCTGTTTTCCATAAGAGGTGTGGCACAACAGCAAATTGATACTGTTTCGGTTGATCAAACAGAAAGCTCTGTTTTTAAGTTCACAGACATATCTATTGTCGAAACTTTTAAAACGGGAATAGACGTGGTTACAAGTCCTTTTCAAAAATGGGATAACACCAAAATATACAATACTATTTTGTTATTTGGGTCAGCATCGTTTTCATATTTTTTTATAGATGAAATTTGCAAAGACTTTATAGATGATAATATTTCTGAATCAGGAAAGAGATTCGGAAAAACAGTGAGCGAATTTGGCAATCCTGTTTTTGTAGGATCAACTGTTTTAGGATTGGGAGCGGCAGGGTTGATATCGAAAAATAGTCAACTAAGTAGAACAACGTATTTGTCAGCGCAGTCTTTTATAATTTCAATGACACTATGCTATGTAACCAAGCATTTAAGCGGTCGATTGCGACCAGATTATTCTACCAACAACGATATGTGGTATGGACCAAATTGGCAGGAGAATCATAAACGTTCTTTTTATTCGGGTCATACAACTGCGCTTTTCTCGGTTGCGACAGTTTTTGCTTTAGAGTATAAGGATGTTTCTTGGGTTCCTCCGGTATTATATCTGTTCGCAGGCTCAATAAGCGTTTCGAGGATTATCGCCGGTGACCACTGGATGTCAGACGTGGTTTTTGCTGCAGGGATTTCACATTTGGTGGCAAGAAAAGTTGTGAACAGATACCACAAGTCAGAAGGAAAATATACGGTTGTCCCATTTTTTTCTAATAAAGAGATGGGGCTAATCGTAAAATTTTAGAAAAGGCACTATTTTTTAGGTTGCTTTTTTATAAATCCCTATTTTTACAGAAAACAAGAACTGAAAATTATGACACAGAAATTTATTGAAACAGCAGATTTTATCAAATCAAAAATCAAAAATCTTCCCGAAGTGGGAATAATTCTAGGAAGTGGACTGGGAAACCTCGGAAATAAAATTGATGCAGAGGTGAAAATCCCGTACACCGATATTCCAAATTTTCCTATATCAACTGTAGAAGGACATAGCGGTCAATTGGTTATTGGAAAGTTGGGAAATAAACAGGTGCTTGCAATGCAAGGTCGTTTCCACTACTACGAGGGATACAACATGCATCAGGTAACATTTCCTATTCGAGTAATGAAATTTTTAGGTATCAAGACCCTTATTGTGTCGAATGCTGCAGGCGGATTAAACCTAGATTTTAAGGCTGGCGACATTATGATAATAAAAGATCATATCAATTTTTTTCCTGAAAATCCTTTGCGAGGTAAAAACTATGATCAACTAGGACCGCGATTCCCAGATATGAGTAAACCATATTCGCAAAGATTGATAAAACTTGCACTCGAAATCGCAAAAGAGAACTCAATACTTGTTCAACAAGGGGTTTATATTGGCTCGTCAGGTCCCACATTAGAAACAGCTTCGGAGTACAACATGTTTCGCATTTGGGGAGCCGATGCTACAGGAATGTCAACAGTACCAGAGGTTATTGTGGCAACTCATATGGGAATTGAGGTTTTTGGTATGTCGGTTATTGCAAATACTGATAAACCCACAGATGCTGAAAAAGGGACTACCCACGATGAAGTTCAAGATGTGGCAGGTTCTGTTGAGCCGTACATGACAAAAATAATTACTGGGCTTATAAACAGGATGTAGAATTTTGTTTTTCGAGATAAAATGTTAAATTTTATCTCAAAATATTGACCTGGGAGGGTTGTTTCTAAAAACATCTGTTTTCTTTAAAAATTACCAAAAATTAACACTATATTTGTAGGGCTTTAATAAAAAACTCATTACAAAGTAATTTAACTATAACAATATATACGTTTTATTATGGATAAAGATCAAATACGTGAGGTGATTGCTCGCCGTGCAGCGCTTGAGCTAAAAGACGGTTATTTGGTAAATTTAGGCATTGGATTACCAACCATGGTACCTGATTATATACCGGAAGGAGTTAACGTGATTTTGCAAAGTGAGAACGGTCTTATAGGAGTGGGAGCCTCCCCAGAACCTGGTAAAGAGGATAAAAACTTGACGAATGCCGGAGGTGGACATGTAACTCTTGAAAGAGGTGCATCATGCTTCGACAGCGCAACCTCTTTTGGAATTATACGAGGGGGACATGTTGATGTAACCATACTCGGAGCTTTACAAGTTGACGAAAAAGGCGACTTAGCCAACTGGATGATTCCCGGTAAACTTACTCCCGGAATGGGTGGTGCAATGGATTTACTTATGGGCGCAAAGAAAGTAATATTAGCAATGGAACATACTGCTAAGGGAAGACATAAAATTATGAAAAAATGTACATTGCCTTTGACAGCAGTCGGACGGGTAAATATGATAATTACCGAGATGGGTGTTAAAATAATCACTCCTGAAGGAATAATGCTGGTAGAAATTAATCCTAAGTTCACTGTTGAGGAAGTTCAGGCAGCCACTGAAGCTAAATTAATTATTTCAAAAGATTTAAAAACCATACAACAATAATATTATTATGAGCAAAGTATTTATAGTAGCTGCCAAACGAACAGCAGTTGGCAGATTTCTCGGAACAGTAGCAAACGTATCAGCAGCAGATCTTGCAGCGGTTGTAATCAAGGACATCATCAAGGAGACAAAAATTGACCCAGCCGTAATCGATGAGGTTGTCGTGGGAAATATTCTCATGGCAGGACAAAAACAAGGGATTGCACGTCAAGCATCTATCAAAGCTGGAATACCACAAGAAGTTCCCGCTTATGGAATAAATATGATTTGCGGAAGCGGCATGAAATCAATTATTAACGCCGTAGCAAGTATAAAAGCAGGAGACGCAAATCTTATTTTGGCAGGAGGAACAGAATCGATGTCAGACGCAGGATTTGTTATACCTGCAGCTGTTAGAAATGGTCAAAAAATGGGCGATATTACAGTTTTAGACCACATGGTCACAGACGGACTTACAGATGCTTTCCAAGGTTATCATATGGGAATTACAGCAGAAAATATAGCAGAAAAGTATAATCTTTCACGTGAGGCGCAAGACGAATTTGCCTTCGCTTCGCAACAAAAAGCTATTGCTGCAATAGATGCAGGACGCTTTAAAGGAGAGATAGTTCCGGTTGAAGTTGTCACCCGAAAAGAGACAATCGTTTTCGATACTGACGAACATGTTAATCGAACAACAAATCTTGAAAAATTAGGAAAATTACGTCCAGCATTCAAAAAAGATGGTACTGTTACCGCTGGCAACGCTTCAGGACTTAATGATGGAGCATCGTTTGTGCTTGTAGCGTCCGAAGAGGCTGTGTCGAAGTATAAATTAACTCCACTTGTTGAAATTGTTGCAACAGGACAAGGAGCAGTCGATCCGGCAATTATGGGAATGGGACCAGTTCCAGCTATTGCTAACGTACTGAAAAAAGCTAATATGAAGCTTACCGATATGGAGGTGGTGGAACTCAACGAAGCTTTTGCAGCACAATCACTTGGAGTTATTACACAACTTTGTAAAGATCATAACGTTACACGTGACTGGTTCGACAAAGTATGTAACGTCAATGGTGGAGCAATTGCTTTAGGACACCCAATTGGAGCATCAGGCAATAGAATTACAGTTAGCTTAATATATGAAATGAAGCGAAGCAATAAAAAATATGGCTTGGCATCTCTGTGTATTGGCGGTGGTATGGGAACAGCAGTTATTTTAAAAAATGTTTAGTTACACAATAGATTAAATACAAAAGTTATGATTAAGCAAGGAGATAAATATTCACATAAAATTAGCTTTACGCAGGATGATGTTGTGAAATTTGCTGAAGTTACAGGAGATTTCAATCCAATCCACTTAGATAAAGATTATGCTGCAAAAACAATGTTCAAAAAACCTATTGTACATGGATTTCTTTCAGGCGCAGTGTTTTCTAAAGTGTTCGGCACACTTTTCCCGGGTGAAGGGACAATTTATCTTTCACAAGAGATGAAATTTACTGCTCCGGTTTTAGTAGGAGTTCAATATGAGGCACGTTTTGAAGTAACTGAAGTGAATACTGAAAAACATATCGGTACAATTAGCTGTTCTTTGGTTGATGCCGAAGAAAAGCCTTGTATTGTTGGCGTAGCTAAGCTAAAAAATGATGCACAATTTGTGTAATCCAAATTAGCAATGAAACTGATTTTTTGTTGAGAATATCCGAGTTTTAATTAAACTGAAAAAATTACAGACAAATGAAAAGATTAGAAAATAAAGTAGCTATAATAACAGGAGGAGCAGCAGGTATAGGTGCAGCCACAGCAACAAGGTTTGCTGCCGAAGGTGCAATAACAATAATTTGGGATTTAGATGAAGCGCGTGGCAAGGAATTATCAGCCAAGCTTAACAGCAAAGGGCAGAAAGCAGAATTTGCAAAAGTAAATACCGCAAACTTTTCCGAGATTGAAAAAGCAGCTAAAGCAGTAGTTGAGAAGCACGGTAAAATTGATATTTTAATCAATAACGCAGGTATTACACGCGATAGCTCTCTCAAAAAAATGACCCCCGAACTTTGGCAACAAGTTATTGATGTTAACCTTTCAGGTGTTTTCTATTGTACCAAAATTATTTCAGACTATATGGTCGAAAAAAACTATGGTCGAATTTTAAATGCTTCATCGGTAGTGGCATTGTACGGTAATTTCGGACAAACAAACTACGTTGCAGCAAAATCGGGACTTATTGGTATGACCAAAACATGGGCGCGTGAGCTAGGACGTAAAGGAGTTACAGTTAATGCTGTTGCACCGGGATTTATAGCAACTGAAATGGTTGCTAAAATGCCAGAAAATGTATTGGACGGAATGAAAGCTAAAGTTCCATCGGGACGGTTAGGCTTGCCGGAAGAGATTGCATCAGCGTATCTTTTCCTTGCTTCCGATGAGGCTGCATATATCAACGGAGCTGTATTAAGCGTTGATGGAGGAATGACCATTTAAAAATTGTTTAGAATATCTATTATGAGTAAAAAAATTATTTCAGTCGATGAAGCTGCCGCAATGGTAAAAGATGGCATGACAGTCATGTTTGGTGGCTTTATGGCAGTTGGAAGTCCGGTGAGCATTATTGATAAATTAGTAGAACGCAAAGTGAAAAATCTTACAATTATTTGTAATGATACCGCATTCCCGGACAAAGGTGTGGGACTTTTGATTGCAAACAAGCAAGTTAAAAAAGTTATCGCATCGCATATTGGAACAAATCCAAGTACCATTGAGCAATATAACAACAAAGAGATAGAAATTGAGTTTAATCCACAAGGAACATTGGTTGAGCGTATCAGGTGTGCTGGAGCAGGTTTAGGTGGTGTTCTTACTCCGATTGGAATAGGTACTGTTGTTGAAGAAAATAAGACCAAAATCAATGTTGATGGTCGCGATTACCTATTAGAAAAACCGCTGCGAGCAGACGTGGCATTGTTAGGTGCTAATGTTTCTGATAAAATTGGAAACTTGCTTTATAAAGGCTCATCACAAAACTTTAATCCAATAATGGCTACAGCAGCCGACATTGTAATTGCTGAGGCAGAAGAGATTGTTGAGATTGGTGAGATAGCTCCTGAAAGCGTTAGAACACAGTCAATATTTGTGGATTACATTGTTAAACAAATTAAATAAAATATATTATGAAGAACAAGGCAATTATCAGAGTAAGAATGAGCTCGCAAGATGCTCACTATGGTGGAGGTTTGGTTGACGGCGCAAAAATGCTACAACTATTTGGTGATGTAGCAACCGAACTATTAATCAGACGCGATGGCGATGAAGGTCTTTTTGTTGCATACGACAAGGTAGAGTTTTTAGCTCCTGTTCATGCCGGCGATTTTATAGAAGCCACTGGAGAGATAACAAGTGAGGGAAACTCATCACGGAAAATGACATTCGAAGCGCGTAAAGTTATTGTTCCACGCACAGATATTTCTGCTTCGGCAGCAGATTTTTTAGATGAACCTATTGTTGTTTGTCGTGCAAGTGGTACATGTGTTGTACCAAAAAATTGCCAACGTAAATAAAACTATTTGATTATGAGTAATAAATTAATTATAACAGCAGCAATTTGTGGTGCTGAAGTCACCAAAGAGATGAACCCTGCTGTACCTTATACGGTTAAAGAGATTGTTAGAGAAGCAAAGTCAGCTGTTGATGCTGGTGCTGCAATTGTACACCTACATGTTCGTCATGACGACGGAACTCCAACACAAGATAAAGCTCGTTTTAAAGAAAATATTGACGCTATTTTAAAAGAGTGTCCTGAAGTGATACTTATTCCTTCCACAGGTGGTGCAGTAGGAATGTCAGCCGAAGCACGTCTGCAACCAACTGAGTTGCCAATTGAAATGGCTACTCTCGATTGCGGAACTTGTAACTTTGGTGATGAGGTGTTTGAAAACACAATTCCAATGATGCGAGCTTTCGGAAAACGAATGATAGAAAATGGAATTAAACCGGAATACGAATGTTTTGAAATGGGACATTTGGAAACAATCCTACATTTGGTAAGAAAAGGTGAAGCACCAGGTGCTCCATTGCATTTTAATTTTGTCCTTGGTGTTCCGGGCTGTGCAAGCGCAAGTATCAATAACTTGGCTTGGATGGTAAATGCAATTCCAACAGGTTCAACATGGTGCGCTACAGGCGTAGGTCGTCACGAGTTTCCATTGGCAGCACACGCAATTGCTATGGGCGGACACGTAAGAGTGGGATTTGAGGACAATCTTTATTTAGATAGAGGCGTTTTAGCTAAATCAAACGGCGAACTGGTTTCAAGAGTTGTCAGAATAGCAAAAGAGCTGGGAAGACCAATTGCAACATCGGCTGAAGCACGAGAAATATTGGGATTAAAAAAAAGATAAAATAAAAACAATTTAACAGAATAAAACTCACGTGTAAGCCTCAATTTGTACACAACAAAAAGAACTAACATGTGAGTTTTATTTGATTATAACAACACAATAATATATCATATAATGAAAAAAGGAAACAAATACGGTATTCACAGAGTAATTGAACCCAAAGGAGTTCTACCGCAACCAGCAAACAAAATCGATAACAATATGGATGAGATTTACGACAACGAAATTCTCATCGACGTACAAACATTAAACATAGATTCGGCATCGTTTACTGACATTAAAGCTCGTGCAAACAATGACCACAAGAAAATAGCCGAAATAATGCACGAAATTGTTGACAAACAAGGAAAACATCGTAATCCTTGGACAGGTTCGGGTGGAATGCTTTTGGGCACAGTCGAAAAAATTGGCGATGCTCTAAAAGGCAAAACAGACCTTAAAGTTGGCGATAAAATTGCAACTTTAGTTTCACTATCGCTTACACCGCTTCGTATTGATAAAATCAAAGAGATTCGCCCCGATGTTGACCAAGTGGACATTGACGGTAAAGCTATTCTGTTTGAAAGTGGTATCTATGCAAAAATACCTTCCGATTTACCCGAAAAGCTTGCTCTTTCTGCACTTGACGTTGCAGGTGCTCCGGCACAAACAGCTAAACTTTGCAAACCCGGTGATACTGTGCTTATAATAGGTGCAGGTGGAAAATCTGGAATGTTGTGCTGCTATGAAGCTAAAAAACGCGTTGGCGTTACAGGTAAAGTTATTGGTATGACTCACAGTCAAAGAAGTACCGACAGACTTCTAAGCCTTAACATTTGCGACCACGTTTTTGCTGCTGACGCAACTATGCCGGTGCCTATTCTTGAAAAAATGGAAGAGCTTACCAACGGACAAATGGCAGACGTTACAATTAACAACGTAAATATCCCCGACACCGAAATGACAAGCATTCTTTGTACAAAAGATACAGGTATTGTTTACTTTTTCTCAATGGCTACAAGCTTTACCAAAGCTGCATTGGGAGCAGAGGGCGTAGGTAGCGATGTTACAATGATTGTTGGCAACGGATATACCAAAGGTCACGCAGAGATAACATTACAGATATTGCGCGAAAGCGAAGTAATACGAAATATTTTTAATGAGCTATATGCTTAAATCAATGAACAATCAACAATTAACAATTAACAATGAGCAATTACGAGTTACGAATTATGAATTAATTGGGATGTTATTTATCAATAGCAACGACTTTTAAGTCGTTGGTTCGTGTGTTTACACACGTGTTTTGGGCTTTAGCCCAATCTTAATGTTTCTTAATTTCTTAATGGTTTATTGTTCATTACACATTGCTAATTGTTAATTGATAAAAACTTTTAACTAAATAATTTATCATGGTCAAGATAGAAAACAAAAGTAGGCGTAAGGAGCTGTTCCCAAATGTTCCGGATAACGAATGGAACGATTGGAAATGGCAAGTTCGCAACCGCATCGAGACGCTTGATGAGCTAAAAAAATACATCAACTTAACAAAAGAAGAGGAGGAGGGAGTTCGCAAATCATTGCAAACCCTACGTATGGCAATCACGCCGTACTATCTTTCGCTTATTGATAAAGACAATCCAAATTGTCCCGTGCGAAAACAGGCAATCCCTTCTATTCAAGAAACATATCAATCACCGGCTGATTTGTTAGACCCATTACATGAGGATGAAGACTCGCCGGTTCCGGGATTAACACACCGCTAT
>JGI24712J26585_10000217_pt1 | contig 48903 bp, 52 predicted proteins | sample BioPla3DNA2_FD_26585 | JGI IMG/M metagenome (IMG submission 26585) | reverse complement strand
TTTGACGAATTATTTATCGGATTGGGGTAAACTATTTTTTATACCCTTTTCTAATCCTTTGATTTCAAGGGTTAGAAATTATGAAATTAACTCAAGTATAAAATGGCTTTATGTAAAACAGATTATAAAACTTGGAACCTCTAATTTTATTAATCATACTATTATGATGCTTGTAAACATTGTCTTAAATAATAGCCTGAAAACCTATGGCGCTATGTCCATTTATGGCAGTGATATTCCCCTAGCAGTATCCGGTGTTATTGCAAAATTAAACAGCATTCTCTCTGCTGTGTCCATTGGGTTGGCTCAGGGCTGCCAGCCAATTTTAGGCTTTAATATGGGGGCAAAAAATTATTCCCGAGTGAAGGAAACTTATAAAAAGGCTGTTTCCATCGCCATATCTATTAGTATTCTAGCTTTTATTTTGTTCCAGGGCTTTCCCAGACAAATTACCGGAATTTTCGGAAATGGAAACGAGCTATATTTTCAGTTTGCAGAGCAATATATGAGAATTTATATGTTCATGGTATGTGTTTTTGGGGTACAGCCATTGACAATTAATTACTTTACTGGTACGGGAAATGTGAAACAGGGGATTTTGCTGTCCTTATCTAGGCAAGGGTTCTTTCTCATTCCTATGCTTCTTATTTTGCCGCAATTTTTAGGACTGACGGGTGTTCTTTATGCAGGACCTATAGCAGATTTCATGGCTTTCCTTTTGTCTGTTACCATGATCACCTTAAACTTCAGAAAATTAGATTCACAGCAAAGCTTGGCCAATAAATGATATCAAAGTACTTAATTAAATAAATAATCATTAAGGAGGAAGTAAATGAATACTTTAATAGTTTATTCAAGTAAATACGGGTGTACAGAGCAATGTGCCAAAATACTTTCTGAAGAGCTTAAGGGTGAAGCTGACCTAATCAATTTAAAGAATGTAAAAGATATAAATATTTCAAAATATGATACTGTTATTATCGGCGGTTCAATATACATTGGTAAAATACAGAAGGAAGTAGCAGGATTCTGCGCAAAGAATCTGGATATACTTAAAGAAAAAAAAATTGGATTATTTATTTGTGGTATGCAGAAAGAAGAAGAGATCCAAAGTGAATTAAACAATAATTTTCCTCCTGAACTGCTTAAAATTGCTGTAGCAAAAGAACATTTTGGAGGAGAATTTAGATTTGATAAAATGAACTTCCTTGAAAGAATGGTCGTTAGGAAAGTATCCAATATATCCTCTGATCAATCAAATATATTAAGAGATAACATTAACAAGTTTGCCAAAGCAATGAAGGAAGCTATTTAGTGAGGAGGGATTAGTATGAATCAAAATACTATAGGTGGCATATTGTTGATTTTAATTGGCGTTTTTCTTGGGTTCATAACATATAAGAAATACAGTTTATTTTGGAATATCATTAATACAAGATTATTAAGAAAACTTTTAGGAGATACTGTTACATCTATCATTTTGTATATTGTTAGTATTGTACTTATTGTTACTGGTGTGATCTTAACATTAGGATTTGCTCGTTAATTAGGTTAGAAATTGAACAACTTGATCATATATATAGTTTTACTCGTTAAAATATATAATTATTATAATTATACAAATTGACAATGTAAATCGGATTATATTATAATATCGCTTATAGTATTGAGGTAAAAGGCTTTTTGACATACCCAGTCAACAACGGGTTGATTTTTATACTAATAAATTTTAAAAGAAGGAGAATAATTATGAAGAAAATTTTAGCGTTAATTTTATCGACACTTTTAATCAGTAGTGCAGTACTCACAGGATGTGGTTCTCAAAATAACCAAAATACAGCAGACCAATCCTCCAATACTGCAGAAACATCACAAGATTCCAGCAGCACATCAAGCGATAAAGTATGGATTATCGCGACAGACACGGTATTCAAACCATTTGAATACACCAATGAAAACAATGAATTTGTAGGTATCGATGTTGATTTATTGGCAGCTATTGCAGAAGATCAAGGCTTTAAGTATGAATTACAAAGTCTTGGCTGGGATGCAGCAGTTGCAGCAGTTCAGGCAGGTCAGGCAGATGGCCTTATTGCAGGAGCAACAATCAAGCAAGAACGTATTGATTCTGGCTGGATTTTCTCCGATGGATATTACAATGCAACTCAGACATTTGTTGTGGCTGAAGGCAGTGACATTAAGAGCTTTGAAGATCTTAAAGGAAAAAATGTTGCAGTTAAAAATGGTACAGCAGGTGCTGACTTTGCAAACAGCTTAAAAGATCAATATGGATTTACAGTGACTGTTTTTGAAGATTCACCTACAATGTATCAGGATGTAATTCTTGGAAACAGTGCAGCATGTGTAGAAGATACTCCAATTATGGCAGTTTCTATTAAAGAAGGTAACTTGCCTCTTATGATTCCTGAAGGAATGGAAAGCGAAGGCGCTCCTTATGGTTTCGCTATTATGAATGAAGCTAACCAAGAATTGCTGGATATGTTCAATGCCGGACTTGCAAACATTAAAGCAAACGGAAAATACGATGAAATTCTTAATAAGTATTTAAAATAGTCGTATATTTAGTTGACAAAGGACGTGAGAAACTGTTGCAGGTGTCTCACGTTTTTTATTCCATAGGAAATTGCTGCGGATTTCCTATGGAATAAAAAGTTCTTAATAATTTTGAGGGATAAAATATAGGGGTGATTACGGATGATTATGATTATTGAAAAGTACGGTTCCATGCTGATGCAGGCATTGGGAAAAACTTTATTGCTTACTTTATTATCATTGTTTTTCGCCATGATAATCGGATTGATCTTTTCTTTGATGAATGTTGGGAAAAATAGATTTTTTAATTTTATAGGTACGGCATATGTTGACGGGGTACGAGGGGTTCCCTTGATTGTTTTGGCTTACTTTATTTATTTTGGTGTACCAGCCGGAGTTAAAATGATGGGTGTACAGGATTTTAGATTGTCTGCCCTTCAAGCGGGTACCATTGCACTGGCGATGAACTGCGGTGCTTATATGGCTGAGATTATTCGTGCAGGTATTGAAAGTGTGGATAAAGGACAGATGGAAGCCAGCAGAAGTCTTGGTTTAAGTTATGCGAAAAGTATGCGCCTGGTAGTGCTGCCGCAAGCAATTCGCACAATGGTTCCCTCTATTATCAATCAGTTTATCATAACATTAAAAGATACCTCCATTCTTTCTGTTATTGGGTTCCCTGAGCTTACCAATTTGGGAAAAACCATTAGTGGAAATACTTTTAAGAGTTTAGAAACCTGGGCGATTATTGGTATTATGTATATGATCGTTATTGTTACACTCAGTAAGGTTGCTAAGAGGATTGAAAGGAGGATTAACTTTGGCAGATAAAAAGATTAAAATCCATGTGGAAAATTTAAAGAAAAACTTTGGTAAATTAGAAGTTTTAAAGGATATCAGCATTGATATTTTTGAAGGAGAAGTTGTTGTTTTAATAGGTCCTTCTGGAAGCGGAAAATCTACCTTCCTTCGCTGCCTTAATCAATTGGAGGTTGCTACAGACGGTAAGATTATTGTTGATGGAAAAGATATTACGGATAAACATACAGATATTAATAAAGTACGTGAAAATATCGGGATGGTGTTCCAACATTTTAATCTTTTCCCCCATAAAACTGTCTTAGAAAATATCATGCTTGCTCCGGTAGAGTTAAAAATTATGACCAAGCCAGAAGCTAAAGAAAAAGGCATGCAGTTATTAAGACGTGTTGGTTTGGATTCAAAAGCAGATGCGTATCCAGCTCAGCTTTCAGGGGGACAGAAGCAGCGTATAGCGATTGCAAGGTCACTGGCTATGAATCCTGATATTATGCTTTTTGATGAACCTACATCAGCGCTGGACCCTGAAATGGTAGGAGAAGTTTTAGCTGTTATGAAAGAACTGGTGGCAGACGGTATGACCATGGTTGTTGTAACCCATGAAATAGGGTTTGCAAAAGAAGTTGCGGACCGAGTTGTCTTTATGGATGGTGGCTATATTGTAGAACAGGGACCACCTCAAGAAATTTTTGTAAATCCCAAGGAACCCAGAACAATTGATTTCCTAAATAAGGTTTTATAATCTATTAGGGAGGATAGAGTATGAAAAAAATTATTACAATTAGCCGTGAATTTGGAGCTGGCGGAGGAGAAATCGGTCTCAAGGTAGCGCAGGCCTTGAATTATCACCATTATGATAAAGAGCTGATTCTTAAAGCTGCAAAGGATTCGCAAGTAGATGTAGAGAGTCTGTTAAAATGGGACGAGAGAGTGCCGAGGGAATTTGGATTTGCTCAGAGCCTTTTTGATTTTTATAACAGGCCGCTGAGTGAAAAACTTTTTGATGCTCAACAACGGGTGATTAAAGCCATCGCAGAAAAAGGCAATTGTGTTATTGTTGGGCGAAATGCCAATGCTATTTTAAAAGAATACGATCATGTACTCCATGTATTTGTTCATGCCGATTTTTATTGGCGCCTTAATCGTATGAAGGGTAAAATGCCTGATGCAACTGAGCATAAGATTAGTGAACAAATCCGTGCCATAGATAAAATGAGAAGAAAATACTGTACTTATTATACCAATACAGAATTTGGAGTTGCAGATTATTATGACGTTTGCTTTAATACATCTAAATTAGGAATTGATGCATGCGTAGAGATTATCTGTAATTTGGCAAAGCAGTAATGACCATAAATAAAAGCGCCTTACTAGGAGAGACTTTCTCTAAGTAAGGCGTTTCTTTTTACTGCATAGGAAATTCCTCCGAATTTCCTATGCAGTAAAAAGCCCTCAGGGTAGAATGCACACTTGCGCATATTGTATTCTGTCGGCCTTGCCGAACGCTCGGCGCGAGAGTTTCGTAATCGAAACTCTATCTTAGTTTTCAGGCGAATAGATCAGTTTTTCTATTAATCATAGTGTCAAACAGTTTATAGATCCCACATTTCCAGCATAATAACATTCCGAATATAGCCCCAATTGCGCCCTGAGCTATTTCGTATGGGAGTTTAACCATGGCGTATTCAAAGGTACTGTATACATAGATTTTTCCAAGGGTATAGCCAACTACCATAATGACTGCCCCAATGGTTACCCCTATGCCTGATGCAAGGATAGGTTTGCTTTTCAGTATCTTGTGAGAAAATACAGATATGACAGCAGCTTGGAGACCATGGGTAACGAGGGAGACAAACATTGGAGCCGGATAAAAGAGAAGGTCTCCTAAAAAAGATCCAACCCCTCCTACTACAAAAGCTTCAAAGGGATTTAGTAAGATAGCTGCAAGACTTATTACAACATCGCATAAATACAGACGTCCGCCCGGAACAGGGATTCCAAAAGAACTTAGGGCAATATTCATTGCCATTAATACTCCGGTTACTGTTAATCGAATGGTAGTTATTTTTCTGTATTGCTTTTGACTCATTTGGGCTTCCTCCTTAACTTTTGATGCTCCAAATGATACCATTAACTTGGTGCTATTAAAATAATCAGAACAGTTAAATTTTATATAACCAGATGTCTATTTCCATCGTTTGAGAGGGACGCCAAGATAGTTCCAATATAAAAATAGCATTGATTAGGAAGACCTAACCAATGCTATTTTACTTTAATGCAGGTTATACGACTTGGAAGATATAAAACTTAAGATAATCCGTCTCTGGAACATTCCATAGAATGGGATGGTCTGGGGCCTGCTGGCGGGCTTCAATTTGTCTCAGGGATACGGAGGCATCCTTTGCAGCGCTTGTAAGCATTTTGCGGAATAAGTCATCCGTCATAAAGTGGCTGCAGCTGCAAGTAGCCAGGTATCCACCCCGAGGCAGCAGCTTCATGGCCTTTAAGTTAATCTCTTTGTATCCGCGGGCAGCGGATTGCACGGTCTTTCGGGATTTGGTAAAAGCCGGCGGGTCGAGTATAATAAAGTCATAGTCCCGACATTTTTGCTCAGCCAGCTTTGTCAGCAGATCAAACACATCCTCGCACAGAAAATCCATTCTTCCATCCAAGCCATTGCGGAGGGCATTTGCTTTTGCCATGTCAATGGCTGACTCTGAAATATCTACGCTGGTTACATGTTCTGCTCCACCCAATGCTGCATTGAGACCGAAGGAGCCGGTATGGGTAAAGCAGTCCAGTACTCGCTTGTCTCTGGCAATACGGGCTACAGCAGCACGGTTATACTTCTGATCCAGGAAAAAGCCGGTTTTTTGTCCGTTCTCCACATCTACCAGGTATTTTACACCGTTTTCACATATTTCCGTCACAGCAGATTCCGGTACAGGTATACTATCGGACTGGTACCAACCTTTATATTCTGGTAGGCCTTCCTTAGTACGTAGACCAATATCATTGCGCTCATAAATACCGGTAATCGTTTCGCCCATTTCAGTAAGTACATCCCATAGGGCATGGTAAACCATGTCCTTGACAAGTTCCATGCCGAGGCTGGTAATTTGCACGGACAGAATATTGTTGTAGCGATCCACTGTCAGTCCTGGCATCTGATCAGCTTCACCATGAATCAGGCGACAACAAGAAAAATCTGCACCAGGCATGACGGTTTTTCTGTAACGAACGGCATATTCCACACGGCGGCGCCAAAAGCGAGCATCAAATACATCGTTGGCATTGCGTGAAATAAGTCGAACGGTAATTTTACTGGCACTATTGTAAAAGCCTGTACCCATAAAAGAGTTTCCGGCAAACACATCTACCAGTTCACCATTTTGTGGTACGCCCTCTATTTTAAGAATCTCTTCCCCATATACCCATGGATGGCCATCCTGGACACTGCGTTTTGCTTTGGGGGATATCATGACTTTGGGATACTGCCGTTCTTGCTTCATTTGTGTCTTCCTTTCGAAATAAAATTTTCATGCGTTTGATTGTAGCATATTTCTATTTTGTCTTCAATGTTTATAAATTATTGATGCCTGTNTGTCCGCATTTTCTCTCTATGAATAAAGCAAATTCCTATTGACAATAATTTATAACTGCTGTATTACTTATATAAAAAAAGTTGAAATTATACGGTAAAAATATGTGAATCCATCAATGAATATATGAAAGACATATAAAAAGGAAACATTACTGATGAACCAAAGTTAATTTAATTTAGGAGGTTAGACGATGAACCAAATTACAAGAGAAGAGGCATTAGATTTATTAAAAAAATATAACAAGGAGCTTTTCCATATTCAGCATGCACTGACTGTTGAGGCTGTTATGAAATGGTATGCCAAAGAATTAGGCTATGGAGATGAGGCAGACTATTGGGGAATTGTTGGATTATTGCATGACATCGATTTCGAATTATATCCAGATGAACACTGTCTTAAAGCACCAGAATTGCTGCGTGAAGCTGGTGTAGGGGAAGATATAATTCATAGCGTTGTTTCTCATGGCTATGGAATTACTGTAGGATGTGGTGCTACAATTGATGTTGTCCCTGAGCATGAAATGGAGAAAGTCCTCTTTGCTGCAGATGAGTTAACAGGGCTAATTTGGGCGGCAGCTCTTATGCGTCCTTCAAAAAGTACAAAGGATATGGAACTAAAATCTCTTAAGAAGAAATACAAAAGCAAAGGTTTTGCTGCCGGCTGTTCAAGAGAAGTAATCGAGCGAGGTGCAGAGCTGCTAGGATGGGAGCTTGATAAGCTTCTTTCTATGACCCTTCAGGCAATGGCCGATAGCGAAGATGTCATTAATCAGCAGCTACAATAGTCTAAAAAGCCTGGCAAAAAGAACCATGAAGAGAAAGTAGTATAGTTTGCGCTCATATCTAATAACGTAGAGGAATCAAAAAGTTATATGAGAGATCATTTAGTAAAAATGTTTCCAAATAATTGACAATATATCTAAAATATAATATAATCTTGATAATTATTAAGCAAATAAGGATGGCGAAAGCCTCCTTTTTTAATACCTATTAAACCTAGTATTAAGATAGGTATACTTTAAATTAAGCTACATATCTTTTTATGCAATGAAGGAGGGTGTTACTATGTCATGTTTTATTGTACCGGTCGCAGAAGCTGTAGTGACGACCATCGTGACAAAAGTCATTGAAAATAAGGAAAAGAAACAGGATGCAGAAAAACTTGAACAAGGTATCCGTGTTTCCTCATTTGACAAGGAACGTTTTTCGAACAAACTGAGGAGACTAAATTATTTGCTTTGGGGAGGCGCGGGACTTCTTGCATTTGAGCATTTATGGCATGGAGAAATTCAACCGTTCTTCCCATTCCTTACAGCTGTAAGCAATCCGGCTGATACGGCAGAAATGTTGAATGAAATATCTACAGTGGGTGTCTCGATGGCGGTCCTTGTAACAGCTTCATGGGGTATTGCAACTTATGTAACCACACGCATTGAGAATAGGAAAGAATCTTTGATAAGCGCTGTGGAAATGAAAGGGGCTAATTAATGACGCTGTTATTAACTATACTAGCTGCTGTGATCACAACAGTGATTTGGTACTGCAATGAAAAAGCACGTCAGTTAAAGGTTGGTACCTTATGCTATATGTTCTGGGGTGCTTCTATGATGTGGCTGGTAGATGCTATTTTTGAATATACAAAGTTGAGGGCAGAATATTTTACCCCTGCGGCTGAAGATATGCTCAATGATACTTTTCTTGGTGTATCCGTAATAACCTTGGCGTTAGTTATATGGGTATTAATATTGCTTGTAAAAGATCCTCTGAATGTTGTAAAACAGGCCCTTAGGAAAAATTAAGGATCGCTTTTGCCATATTATTGGTGTGTTGTAAAAATGCCGCCAGTTAAGAAAGGAAAAATTCTTAATTGGCGGCGTTTTGCTGTATCAATATATTTTTTGAAAATATATTTGCTAGACATAGATATTTGTGTAATGACAATTCATTCCTGGTAAATATTTTGGTTTTGTTCGGGGTGTCTATTCTAAGTCTTTTTTCAGTGCTCTGAGCTTAAGACTGCAGTGTACCAGAAGGTAAATATAAAGAACAAGCATTAGTGACCAGAAAACAGTAAATACAGCACTGACAGCGCTATCAAACATCTTTAATGCATTAGGAATTACACAGCTCAGGAATATTATAAGAAGTGGAAGCATACGTGTTTTCATTATATGTGAGATCATGTTTGCACGAGAAGTGTTGTCAGAAAAAATCTCTCCGTCATTCTCATTTGTTATGCTGGAAGTAGATTTTCTGAAATACAGCCAGCCCACACAGTGGCCGAGATACTCCCAGCCGTAATCCTGAACCATTTGCATATAATCTTCATTTTCCTTGTTGTTTCTAAAATCAAGTCTATAGATCACATCTTCCGGTGGGCATTTTTCAAAATGATAGAAATAGGGAGGAACCATTTTAGTCAGCTTCCAGCCTTTCTTATGTTCTTCTCTTAGCCATATTTCTTCTTCCTTAAAGTCGGCAATTGTATAAAAACGAATTTTTAATTTGGTTTCACCCATGTTATATCTCCTCCCGACTGTTTTTATATAAACGTTCAATTCGACTTATTTCAATATTGAGTATTTCTTGTCCGAGTGAGGTTATTTTATAAAGTTTTCGCTTGTTCTCTTCGCAAAAGAATTCAATCAAGCCGTCTTTTTCCATTTTTGATAGTGTTCCGTACATTGTTCCTGGACTAATAGTGACCTCACCATTGGTCATTTGTTTTACCTGTTGGCTAATTCCATAGCCATGTTGTGGCTTTCGAAGGCAAAACAGGATATAAAAACCTGTTTCTGTCATAGGTATATATATTCTTCTAATTTTGTCGTTCATACGTCCTCCTTATATATATCAATTCGATACATCGAGATTCGATATAAAAATTATATCGAGATTCGATGTAATTGTCAATAGAAAAGATAAAAAATATCTTCTCAGCGATCAAGGGCAGGGGCGTCGTGAGTCCTCATACGTATAAAGACATAAATTATTTTTGTAAGGTTGACATTACAAAACATGGCGAGTATACTGTGAGTAAAGTCAACCTTACAGGAAGGAGTTTTTAATGAAAAATCGACTTATAGAATTAAGAGAGCAGAAAGGTTTAACCCAAGAGCAGCTGGGAGAGATAGTGGGTGTTTCCAGACAGGCAATTAACGCCATTGAAACAGAAAAGTTTGAACCCTCTATTTGGCTTGCTTACGACATATCACAAGTGTTTGGATGTACTATTGAAGAAGTATTTTTATTTGAAGAAAGTCCAAGAAAATCCCGTGCAGACAGCAGCAGAAGGAGGAATACAAATGGCAATAAGAAACTTGCGATATAACAATGACAGCATTTTGCGTAAAAGATGTAAAGAAGTAACTCAGATTGATGACAAGATCAGGCAAATTCTTGAGGATATGATGGATACACTTCATCATACTGAAAACGGTGCTGCATTGGCAGCCAACCAAATAGGAATTCTAAAACGATTGGTAGTAATTGATTATTGTGGATATACGCTTAAACTAATCAATCCACAAATCATAGAATCTAGCGGTGTCCAAGAATGTATAGAAGGATGTCTTAGTTTTCCCAATCGTTTTGTAAAAACCATTCGTCCTCAAAAAGTGACAGTTAGAGCTTTGAATGAAAATGGTGAAGAAATTATAGTGACAGGCGAAGATAAAATGGCCAAATGCTTTTGCCATGAACTAGAGCACTTAGACGGAGAAATTTTTTTGGATAAAGCGATTGAGGAAATAGAGATATAAATTGTTAGAGACAAAAGATATTTTGTTAAGGCTTATAAGGACAAGTTATTTAAATAGAAAACTATCCAGAGGGTTGGGTAAAATTGTTTTGCTCTTTTTCCTCCTAAAGTGGTATAATGTGCTTAAAGGATTCTACATTATTCGACAGTATAGTCCTGCGGTAATATGTCAAGTCCAAAAATCTAAGGAATTGGAAATTTTTTAGCAATTAACCTTAAAAAGACAACACTAAAGAAACCCAGTAAAAATTACCATTTACTGGAAATTAGAAGGATTAAGTAAAGGGTTATTCCTTATTTATTCACCTTCCTTCTAGGCGTGTAAATTTGATCGTTACGTAGCAGCGTATCGATCAAACGCACAAGTTTTCTTGCGGTTAAGACGAGTGCTCTTTTATGTTGGTGCTTGGGAACCTCGTGATACTTTTTTAGGTAGTATGCCCGATATTCAGGCTCGTTTCGCTGTACCGAGTTGGCAGCTTCAACTAGGTAATAACGAAGATAACGATTTCCTGAACGTATCATCTTGGTTTCCTCAGCCTCAAACAATCCTGATTGGTGCTTGTTCCATGTCAAACCGGCATATTTAGCTACTGAGGCTTGGTTGTCAAAACGTTCTATTTGTCCAATTTCTGCTAAAATACCAGCACTATAAACAGGTCCAATTCCAGGAATCGTTTGTATAGTATTCGGTATACCATCTAATAGCTTTTTAATGGCTTTATCCAGTTCCTTGATTTGCTTGGTAACACTGCGAATGGACTCAATGGAAGTCCCTAATAAAAGATCGATGGAGTCTTCTACACATTTCGATAATCGATAGGAAGACCTCGCAGCCTTTTGAATGGACTTTGCCACATATTCGGCGTCAGTAAACCGATTTTTGCCCTTTATCCGGAGAAATTCAGCCAGGTCTTGAATGTCCATTGCGCTAATTTCATCTAAGCTGTACTGCTCTAACAACAGCTCCATTATGGCATTTCCAAACACTGAGCTTTCAACCTCAGTTGTAAAGGAACTGCATTTGTAAAACAGGTGTTCAAGAAAATACTGCTTTTCTCGTGTTAAATTGTGAACGAGATGATATCTCATTCTTGTTAATCTTTGGAGGGCAATAAATTGGTTTTGCATGACGACCGATTGACGAAGGCGTCCAAAGCGAAGTCGATCAGCGATAATCCAAGCATCAATATGATCAGTTTTATCCAAATCGACATAGGATTCTTTGAATTTTTTAATCAGCTTAGGATTTATCGTAAGGACTTTTGTTTGAAACCTTTTTAACGATTCATCTTCATGAAAGAACATGGCTGGATGCCAACTATAAACTGAGGTGGCCTCCATACCTATCACAATCTCTTGAATCACATGTTTTTGGGCAATATCTACAATTTGATCTCGTAGATAAGAAGCCCCAATTAAATTATTATCGACGGTGAGAGAAGCTAATGTTTCTCCATCAAAGGACATGATACAAGCCTTCATGTCTTGAGAGCTAACGTCTATTCCAACAAATAATTTCATGGGGTTAACCTCCTTTCAATCTAGGATCAAGGGAAGGACTCTTCGGGATGTCCCCAGTGTACTTGTAGGTCAATCACCCTCGCTTATTAGAACTCACTCTGGTCCATGAGCTGCCTGGAAGCTGCAACTTCCAGCATGGGCTGCCAGAGGGAACAGCCTGCGGGTTAGAAGTTCAAACAAGAACTGGGGAAACAGACTATAGTAGTAGTCAAAGGCTACAGGAGGGCAAAGAATTTCCCCAAATGATCCTAATATCATTATCTAGGGACATCACGAAAAGTCCACCCTTTTGACCAAATTTTTTTCGATTGTGGGGGGCTAGCCCCCCACAATCTGAACGAACATCTATGAAGTTATAAAAGATCATTATTAGAATTGGAAATTACCTTAAAAAAGGAATCTAAACATATTATACGAGGAGGCTAGATGTTGATGCAGCAAGATCATTACAATGTCCAAAGAGTTCATCGAGTGAATATTTTAATAACGATTGTTTTAGTTTTTTTAATCTGTATACCGGTTGTATTGACTAGGGGTATTACGGGGGCTATGGCGATTATCATAGNGGGGCTATCGGTCTTAATAATGAGCGTAATTGTTTATTTTTTACCAATCAAAAATTATGTAAAAGGATTTTGTCTGTCTTTATTGCCGTGCATAGTGATTATCGCGCTTTTCGTGGCAGATGGGTATAGTTTAAATAAGCACTATATTATACTTTTGACTATAGCTATGGTCACACTCTATTTTAAGAAAGAGCTCATTCTATTACTAGGGCTATTGATTGATATGGCATATATCTTTTTGTTTTTCTCATTCCCTGAAAGCTTGTTAGGGATCAATAAAGATTTTAGAGGATTTTTTACAGTCTTTTTTATTATAAATGCAATTATTATTCTATTGTACCTATTGACAAAGTGGGGGCGACAACTCATAAAAGATGCCTATCAAAAAGAGCTTGAAGCTGAAAATCTTGTAAACAAGTTAACGTCAGCTTTTAATTCAATCGAAGAAGTTTCGGATTTGCTTGATGAACATATTACGAGTTTTAAAAATGATATTAATACAATTTATCATTCAAGCAAAGGAATAATAGAATCCGTGGAACAAATGAGCAATTGTATACAGGAAGAAGCAGAAAGCGGAAATATCATCAATGACTCAATGAGTCAATCTGTGACTAAAATGGGTGAAACAATTAATATTAGCAAGAATATTGTTACGGAATCCAAAAACATGAATGCAAAGGTTCAGGAAGGCTGGCATAAAATCAATCAAGTTACAAACTACATGGATACTGTTGGTTCTACTATCAGTACGACTACGCTGACGGTTTCTGATCTACAGATGAGTCTTGAAAGAGTAAATGATTTACTAAATAGTATCCAGGCAATCTCTAATCAGACAAATTTGCTAGCCCTAAATGCTGCAATTGAATCTGCACGGGCAGGGGAGCATGGAAAGGGATTTGCAGTAGTTGCCGAAGAAGTAAGAAAACTGGCAGAACAGAGTTCTCGTATTACTTCGGATATTGCTGAGGTAACCACAGAGTTATCGAATAAGTCGAAAGAAGCACAAGAACAATCCATCCAAGGTGAAGCTTCCATTACAGAGGGAAGAAGATTGCTTAAGGAGATTTCTGCGTATTTTGAAGAAATTAAAAACGCTTATAAAAATATTGATAAAGGGTTATCAAACGGGATAAACGAAATAGCGTTAACTGTGGACAATTTCGCCAGGATTCAAAATCAAATTGAAAACGTGTCTGCAATCTCGCAACAAAATGCAGCAGCAACTGAGGAGATTATATCAACTGTAGAAAACGAACACTCATTGATTACTTCGATTAACACAGCTGTTGCTGAAATAAAGGAGTTAAGTCAAAAACTTCGTGAAATGACAAAAAATTAGGGATAAAAAAGGGACATTTGTCGCCGTTATGAAACTAAAGCAAGCCTAAAGGATTGATAGGGTTAAATCCATTATCCCTATCAATCCTTTTAGGTTGTTTTTAGGACGAAATTATTGTATAACATTATTAGTTAGAAAGCAGGTGATTTCTTTATTCCCTGAGCAGTTTAATGGTGAGACCTTATGTTAATTTGCGGGAAATTTGGACAAACAGGCAGCGATAAACAAAATCATAAATTTCGGTACGAAACAGATGATACATTTAAGGCGAAGCAAAAAATAATACGATGGAAATCATAATGAATTTACTGCTTATGTTAGGTGGAGTTGCTGTATTCATGTTTGGCATGAAGCAGATGAGCTCTGGTTTGGAAAAAAGCGCAGGTTCAGGGATACGAAATCTTTTTAAGAAATTCAATAAAGATAGAATTCTTAATTATGGAATCGGAATAGGGGCTACCGCACTTGTCCAATCTTCTTCAGCGACTTCGATCATGACAGTCGGACTTGCCCATGCAAACATTGTAACCGTTAAGCAAGGCGCAGGCTTTATTTTAGGAGCAAAAGTGGGTACCACGCTTACAGCATTTTTATTTGCCCTTTCAGGCATCGGCAAAGGCAGTTTTAATATAAGCTATGTTTTTTCAGCGATTGCATTTGTTGGTGTTATGATTGTTTTTGCCACCAGCAACGAAACCCTTAATAAAATTGCACCATTGTTAATCGGATTTGGAATGTTGTTTATCGGAATGGAAGTAATGGAAACTGCAATCGGCGGTGCAGATTCGATGCTGTGCATTCAACTTTCAAAAGTATTTCAATATGATATCATGCAAAACCCTATCTTATTGGTTATATTAGGAATTCTCTTTACAGGCATCATACAGTCATCTACTGCAGCAACCGGTGTTTTTATCGCTTTCTTGGCTACGGGAGTTATTCACAGTATAGATCAATCGTTTTTCTTGGTGATGGGTGCAAATATAGGAACCTGTATTGATGGTATTATGGCTTCTTTAACCACTAATGCCAACGGGAAACGTATTGCACTATTCCATCTGATTACCAGCGTAATTGGCGCAGTATCATTTTTGATTATTCTAATTCTTTTCAGAACACCCATTATCGGCATATTTGAAAGTTTATTTCCTGGAAGACCCCAGTTTAGCCTTGCAACATACAATCTGATTTATAATAGTAATTACACCTTGGTGCTGCTTGTATTTATCGACCCATTAGTTGATTTTGTGACAAGTTTGGTGAAAGATAAGCAAGAGAAGCTGGAAGAAGTATCGTATATTGATGAGCGTTTCTTACAGACTCCGGCGGTTGCCATTGAACAAGCATTGAGAGAGTTGTATGATATGGCGATTCTCGCAAAGGAAAACCTTGATCGTTCATTTGCTTCATTGGTTAACGAAGATATGAGTGAAAGTAAAAAAATTGCCGAGACTGAATATCGTATTGATTTCTTAACCAATAAAATCACAAGTTTTTTAATTAAAATTTCCTCAGTTACTAAATTCGCTGGTGACGAAAAACTGATTGGCGGATTGCATCATGTAACAAACGACATTTGCGATGCAGGGCTTGGTTTGGTCATTTATAAAAAAGGCATTATAAGAAAATCTTAAGAAATTTATAAGATGAAGTTTAAACATGGCTTTTTATTTTGTGATTAAATAAGTATCATCACAGAATAAGGAGCTGTTTTATTATGGAACGAAAAGTAAGAAAGAAAAAATCAAGAATACGCAGATTTGTAAAGTTTCTGATGATGGTCGTCATTGCTGTTTTTGCTTATAGATCCTTTATCACACAAGGAAGCAATCAAATTTCTGAGATAGAGTATGAGGATAAATTCCCTTCGATTCCTCTGTCTAAAGAACCTGATTTTACTGCTTTTATATCTTCCGATCAGTTATACAGTTCGAATGGGATTTTGATACGGTTGACCGATGATGCTGTTTTGATGGAAAAAAACAGTGAAGAAAAAATCTATCCTGCGTCATTGACTAAAATGATGACAGTCCTTGTTGCGATAGAGAATTTACCTGATTTGGATGAAAAAATTAAAATTACCTGGTCCATGTTTGAAGGACTGTACGAAGCAAATGCGTCTATGGCAGGCTTCCAGGCAGGGGAAGAGGTAAGGGCAATCGATCTATTGTACGGAGTCATGCTGCCCAGCGGAGCAGAGAGCTGTATTGCCCTGGCTGACTATATAGCGGGATCAGAAGAGAATTTTGTACGATTAATGAATCAAAAGGCAAAGGAGCTTGGCATGACAGATACCCATTTTGAAAATACGACGGGACTCCACAGTGAAAACCACTATACAACAGTCAAAGATCTGGCTGTTCTTTTAAGAAATGCTCTGAAGAATGCTGCCTTCAGAGATATTTTTACTACATTTTGTTATTCTGTACCACCTACGAATAAGCATCCTGATGGGATAACCTTTTACAGCACCATGTTTGAAAGACTTGGTATTCAAAGCATTGTTGACGGAGAAATTTTAGGAGGAAAAACTGGATATACAGATGAAGCTGGTCTATGCCTTGCAAGTCTTGCAAAAGTGGGTGAGGAAGAATATATTCTTATTACAACCGGTGCAAAAGGAAATCATTTTTCGGAACAGTATCATATTGCTGATGCATTAACTGTGTACAACAGCATAGGAAAAAAATAATTATAGGCACCTATAAGTAATGTGTGGGTATATACCGGGCAATGGATAATCTGCATTTATCAGGGTTAAGAGTATAATACGGAAGAATAGATTTCATGGAGGAGCATACATGGAAAAAAACAATCAAGTTAAATTTACACTTGGATTATTTGCAGTATATTTATTAGTTTTAATTTGGATTATTTTATTTAAAATGCAATTTTCTTTTAATACTTTACCACATTTTAGAGGACTGAATTTAATACCTTTTGCAGGCTCTGTTGATAGAGACAATCAGCTGGATTATAATGAGATCCTATTAAATGTTTTGATATTCATACCTTTTGGACTGTATCTGAGTATGACAAAACTTAATTGGTCGTTTTGGAAAAGAACAATCTTAATAGCAAGTGTCAGTCTATTATTTGAACTATTACAATTTATATTTGCTATTGGAGGGGCTGATATAACAGATTTGATTGGCAACACCCTTGGAGGGACTATAGGGATAGGAGTATATACTGTATCTACTAAAATATTGAAAGAGAAAACAAACCAAATTTTAAATATTTTAGCCTTGATCGGAACGATATGTATTCTATTATTAGGAATCATCGCCATGAGATTTATTACTTTTAAATTTTAAATATGGAATCAATATAAAGGGCCAGGATTAAGTGTATAGGCTGAAACTCACAGATTTAGTTGTAAATGTGGACAAACAGGCGCCATTTAAGGTCTATATTAAGAAAGTCTTAAGATTTTCAACAGAAAAAGTAGCAAAAAGGATTGGCGTTTTTGGTATAATCATTATGGGGATATATACTGTAAAGAAAGAAGTTGATGTTTTTGAACATAAATATTTTAATTGTTGATGATGAACAGGCTATTGCCGATTTGGTTGAAGTTTATCTCAAAAATGAGAACTATAATGTTTTTAAATTTTATAACGGCAGGGATGCCCTTCATTGTATTGAGAATAAAAAAATAGACCTTGCCATTTTAGATGTTATGCTTCCCGATATAGACGGTTTTTCAATCTGTCAGAAAATCCGGGAAAGACATACATTCCCTGTGATTATGCTGACTGCAAAAGAAGAAGAAATTGATAAAATTACCGGACTGACCCTGGGTGCGGATGATTACGTAACAAAACCTTTTAAGCCGTTAGAGCTTGTTGCCCGTGTTAAAGCACAGCTGCGAAGATTTATCAAATACAATACTACTGAACCATTACGAGAAGATAAGATCATTGCATTTGCAGGTTTATTTTTAAATAGGGACACTCGCGAGTGCACACTGAACGAAAAGCCCCTCTATTTAACGCCTACAGAGTTTTCTATTCTATGGGTTCTGGCTTCCAATCGAGGACGGGTGGTAAGTTCTGAAGAGCTGTTTCAAGAGGTATGGGGAGAAAAGTATTACACTAACAGCAATAATACAGTAATGGTTCATATACGGCATTTAAGAGAAAAAATGGGCGATAATGCGGAGCACCCCAAATACATCAAAACGGTTTGGGGGGTTGGCTATAAAATTGAAAAGTAAGAGCGATAAGAGAAGGAATGACTATACAAAATTAAAAAGGAAACTATTTTTTCAAATGCTTTTGATTACAGTTACTGCTGCTGCAACCGTTTATCTGCTGCGCAATATTCTGCGCGGTCAGATTGGAGATCGTATTGTCCAATTTCTAATCCATGTGTTTCGTTTTGATTATTCGATTGCATACACAATATATCAGGTGGTATTTCGCAACAATTTGGATACGATCCTTTTTGTTGTAACTCTGATATTTTTGATTATCTTTTTCCGATTTTCTATCTCTTGGTTTACACAATATTTTGATGAGCTTAGCATTGGAATGGATCAGCTTTTAGAGGAATCCGATGAGGAAATTACATTAGCACCAGAGTTAGATTTTATGGAAAATAAGCTTAACCAGATTAAAAGGAATATTGAAAAACAAAAGAAAGCCGCCCTTGATGCCGAGAAGCGCAAAAATGATTTAGTCGTTTACTTGGCTCACGATTTAAAGACACCTTTGACTTCTGTTATTGGATATTTGAGTCTTCTCAATGAAGCGCCAGATATGCCGCCTGAACAGAAGGCAAAATATGTAGGAATTACTTTGGAAAAAGCCTATCGCTTAGAGCAGCTTATTAATGAGTTTTTTGAAATCACAAGGTTCAATCTTCAAACGATTGTTTTAAATAAAGAAAAAATAAATTTACTTTTTATGCTCCAGCAGATGGCGGATGAATTCTATCCCATACTTACGCCACAAGGGAAGCAGGTATCAGTTCATGCGCCAGAGGGGCTTACTTTATGGGGAGATCCAGACAAACTCGCCCGTGTATTTAATAACATTTTGAAAAATGCGATAGCCTATAGCTATGAAAACAGCACCATTGAGATTTCTGCTAAACAAGAGGACAATTATATCGTAATATCTTTTACCAATCAGGGAAATCCAATCCCACAGGCAAAGCTTGACACCATTTTTGAGAAATTTTATCGCTTAGATTCCGCACGCTCCACAAACACTGGCGGAGCAGGACTTGGTTTAGCCATTGCCAAAGAAATTGTTAACGCCCACGAAGGGACAATCTCTGTAGAAAGCAACACAGAAAATACTGTATTTACAGTGAAGCTTCCGATATGAAAAATGCACTATAAGAAATTTATAAGATGAAATTCAAACACAACTTTTTATTTTGGGATTAAATATGTATCATCCACGGAAGACTTCTTTATTGATAAAAATTTAATCATAAAATTTTTAAATTAGCGAAAAATAATATGCAAAAATAAAGTCCTGTTTAGCAAAAAAGCAGGACTTTTTTACTCCCTACTTTCATCATAATGTGATATAATAATATAAAAATTTAGAATGTTAAATACTTTTACGGAGGATAATGCTATGAGTAACAATTATTCGGGCAGTTCAAGACAAATTCTGATTATCGGAAGCGGAGCAGCAGGACATTCAGCAGCAAAGGCAGCCAGAGCACAGGACCCAGAGGCTAACATAATTATATTTGGTGAAGAAAATCGCTTACCTTATTATAGGCTTCGTTTATGTGAGTACATTGGCAAGAATGTAGACTACGATGAAATTAAAATTAATAAAGATGAATGGTTTGAGAAAAACAGAATTCAGGTTGAGTTATCCTCAAAAGTTACAGCAATAGATCCCGAGGCTAAGAAAATCAGTGTAAATGGCAAAGAGTATAATTATGATTGCCTGGTACTGGCTACTGGCAGTACGCCAATTATGCCTCCTTTTAAGGGTAAGGAACTTTCAGGTGTCCATACTATGTGGACTTGGGAGGATATTGTAGAAATTAATAAGAGTCTTATGAGTGCCAAAAAGGCAGTTGTGATTGGTGGTGGGCTGCTGGGACTTGAGGCTGCACATAAAATCTCTGAGATGGGCATTGACGTCTCATTGATCGAAGGGATGCCAAGACTTTTGCCTAAACAACTGGATGTGGAAGGTTCAGAAATATTTAGAGAGAAGGTGCAAAGTTTAGGTATATCCGTGTATTGTGGGAAATCTGTGACCGGATTTGAAGGGGATCATAATGGACATGTTACACAAGTGCGCATGGCAGATGAGACGTTGCTTGAAGCCGATGTTGTGATTGTATCGGTTGGTGTTGCACCTAATACTGCTGTATTCCAAAATACTGGTATGAGTATAAACCGATTTGTGAATGTTAATGAAAAAATGGAGACAAGTATTAAGGATATCTATGCGGCAGGGGACGTAGCGTGCGTCAACGGCAGATGGTTTGGACAATGGTCAGTAGCTGGCAAACAGGGACAGGTTGCGGGAACAAATGCCACGGGAGGAAATGCTGTCTACAAAACAACGGACGTTCCTTATATACTTGCCACCATGGGAACAAGAGTAGTATGTTCAGGGGATATAGGGATTACTCAGTCGGATCATTCTGGAGAAGCTTATGAAATAGACCAAAAGATTGACAAAGAACAATTTAACTATTCCAAACTTGTATTCCGCAACGGGCTGTTGGTTGGATATATTCTTGTTGGGGAACCGGCAAAAGCTTTCAATAAACTTCAGCAACTGATGAATACCAGTGTGAGTGTTGAAACTATAAATAATATTTTATATAATGGATAATTCTTTCAAGTCAATTAAAGACTAAGAATTTTTGCTAATGAGGCACTCTATGGGATATATGCATAGAGTGCCTGATTTAGCCTTATTGGCGTACATAGACACAATGGATGGGCGTATATTGTGAGAATTTTATCTTTGAAATTTGATGAGGTTAGACCAACAGATAAGGAGAATGATATGAATATTGGATATTTGCACAAACTTTTATCTCGTACGGATGAGATAAAAGTAATAGGGAAAAATGTTAAAATAGACGGTGTTATCTGTAATGTTATGGGAATAGTACACCATGATATGGAGATGCAACTCTTAATTTTACAATATGACGAGAGTTATCAGCAGAGGATTGAGGAAAGTGAAGGGGCAGAACTGTTTGATGCTCCAAACACTCCAGAGAGTAATAGGATGATGCTGCACATTGACAGAAAAAACGACGCAATACATCCCTTCGATTCAGTCAGTAAAGTATTTATTGACGGAAAAGAATTTCAAGTATACAGGTCAGAGTGTCGACAACTGAGTACGGAAGATTGGGAACATATATTGATTCTTACAAAATTCCTGAATAATGGGTGGCAACCAAATGACATAGACTATCAGAACATCAATATGCTATTTCTAACCAGCTTAATACTTGAGGGTGAATATCTTTCTATTCCGGCCCTTAGTCAGAATCCAGAGCTGCGTTTTATAATGGGACCACGCCACGTAGTACATCAAGTGGAAAAACCTATTACTTTGGTTGTTGGAGAACAATATCCCGATAAATTATTGTTCCGAGATGCAGCTACTGGTTCGGAACATTGGGCACAGATTAATAGAGTATATTTGTCAGATATGTGGGCAGAAATGGATGAAGTTTTTTCCAATCCTAAATTTCAGGAACAGATGACTTCTGAGGAAATAAATCAGGCTAGACTGGATTTTGAGAAAAAATTTTCAGAAATCTGCCCTAAAGGTATGTGCTTTCCCATAATTGAGTATGAATGTGAGGAAGATATATCTCTATTGTTTTATTCCAAGTCTTATTTGGATGCAAAACCTTTACATAGAAGCGGCACCATGGGATTCATAGTTCGACCAGATCAGCCTACAGGTATTTTGGGATTAAAACTGAAGGCTGCCGTTATACAGGAGCCTGTTCCGCCAAATACGACTTCAATCGAGGCAGAATTATTTCAATATATTGATACTACTACTGGTAGGGATATTTTATTGTAAGAATATGACCTTTCAAGCAATGGCGAACAGTGAAGATATCATCAAGCAACAAATGGAATAAGTAAGAAGGACCGGCAAAAAGCACGGTCCTTTGATATTATATATAATATTCAATTTTATTCTTTTCCTTCATTTCGAACTCTGCGAATACTTTATCACGGATCGCAAGAAAATCGGGATGGGTCCTATCCCTTTTTCTGGACAAAGGAACATTGACAATACTTTTTATTTTTCCGGGATGAGGAGTCATAATGACAATTCTGTCAGCCAGAAACACAGACTCATCAATATCATGGGTCACGAAGAGAATGGTCTTTTTCTTCTTCTCCCAGATACCAGAGATTTCATCCTGCATTTTCATCCGGGTCATTGCATCCAAGGCGCCAAAAGGTTCATCCATAAAAATGATATCAGGGTCTACCGCTAAAGCCCTGGCTATGGCAACTCTCTGCTGCATACCTCCTGAGAGTTGATAAGGATGATGCTTTTTAAACAGACTAAGCCCAACCAGTTCGATGTATTCTTCGGCAATTTTCCTGATCTTTGCTTTGTCATAGCCCAGAGATTCCAAACCCAGTTCCACATTGCCCTGAACAGTCCTCCAGGGTAGCAGACCATAGTTTTGAAAAATGGTTACATATTTTATGGATGGTTCATTCACAATTTGCCCATCAAGCAGTATTTCTCCCACCGTAGGTTTTTCAAAACCTGCAATCAGATTGAGCAGCGTTGTCTTTCCGCATCCGGAAGGACCTAAAAGGCATATAAATTCACCCTGTCTTATTTCCAAATTTGCACCTTCAAGTGCTTTTGCGTTAACTGTATTTTGGGTGTATATTTTGGATACATTCTTAACCTGAATATACATCTCAGAGCCCCCTTTCATTCGGCACTATACCCCAGTTTTTACCGATCCAATGCTCCAGTAACCGTATTAATCTGTCCAGCAGAAGACCGGATATTCCAATGAATATAATCCCTGCCAGAACCAAATCCGGTCTGATGTTATTTCTGGCATCGATAATCAGATATCCAAGACCTGACTGTGCGCCAACCATTTCACCTGCAACGAGAAAAACCCATGCGGAACCAAGCGCTAAATGAAGCCCTGTTGCAATATATGGAAAAGCCGCCGGGAAAACAATCTTTGTCAGTATATGAGGTTGTTTTATTCCAAAATTTTTGGCTACCTTAAGATATATCTGATCGACCTTGCTCACTGCAGATACGGTTGATAAAAGTACTGGGAAAAATGCAGCAATAAAAATGATGACAATAGCAGGGGTATCCCCAATCCCAAACCAAAGAACAATAAAGGGGAACCAGGCTATGGGGGATATGGGTCTTAATACCTGTATGATAGGGTCAATGATTCCCCACAGTTTGTTAAACCATCCAAGGATCAAGCCAAAAACGATCCCTGCTGCCACAGCACACAGATATCCCGCGGAAAAGCGGTATAAGCTGACCCTTATATGTGTAAGAAGTGTCCCGTTTTCTATGAGTTCCCCCATGGCTTCAAGAACCTTTAGGGGAGAGGGAAGCAGGGAACTGTCATACTTTCCTGTCAGTACAATTCCCTGCCAGAGCGCAATCAAAAGTAACAATCCGATTATTGTATTTATTAACTTCTTTAATCTGCTCATTTTATCACTTCACCTTATCAATCAAAGAATTGTCTACGAAGTCTTCATAGGAAGGAGGATTCTCTGACAAGCCTATTTCTACGAGGTATTTTGTCAGGTCATTATAATCCTTTTCATAAATTTTAAGATCATTGTAGGAGATCCATTCCATAGACAGGTCAAGGACATTTTGCTCTACATTCATATAGTTCTTAGAGATTTCCTGAACCTTCTCGCCTTTTGCATCAATATATTCACCGGCAGCAATATATCCTTTTAGAAGCTTTTCTGCAGCAGTAGCATTATTTTTTATAAAATCGCCTCGCAGTACCAGACTACAGCACACAGAATCTTCCCATATGTCTTTAGAGTGATAAAGCACTTTTCCTTTGCCGTTGGCTACTGCTTTTGCTCCAAAGGGTTCTGCAACAAGATACCCAGATATTCTTCCTTCAGCAAGGGCTGCAGGCATTTCCGGAGGAGGGAGCTCAACGATTTCTAAATCGGAGAGACTGAGGCCTGCATCTTTTAACATCTGATAAAGAAGAATATTGTGAGTGGACAGTCTGTGAGGGATGGCAAAAATTTTACCTTTTAAATCGCGAGTTTCGTTAATGTCTTGAGAAACAACCACCACATTTCCGTCACGATGACCAAGGGCTGCAGCTTTTAAATCAATTCCTTGTTCTTTTGCTTTTATGGCAAGCTCGATTAATACCGAGGCGCCATCCACACTTCCGGTATTGAGCGCATCCATCAGTTCAGGCCATGAACCGAATTTTACAAGTTCAATATTGATATTCTTAAAGTCTTGTTGCCCAAATTCATTTTCGACATACAGGGGCAGGGCATGAGTGATAGGAAGATAGGCTATTTTTATAGTTTGTTTTTCTGAATCGTTTTCAGTGTTAGTGACGTTTTCTTGAGTACTGACGTTTTGAGTTCCACCACATGCAGAGAGTGCGACTGCTAATAAAAAAGTAGAAATAGCTATAGTAATAATTCTTTTAAAAATCTTCATAGATCATCCTCCTATTTCCAACCAAGATTATTTCTTTTTCGCTTGATATGCATTTTTATAGTTTGAGCTGCTAGTTCAGGATATGGCTCGGTATAAATTTTTGCGCCCAGTTCTTCAAGGGCTCCGTTTCCTCCAAAATAATCTGCAATATTGTTGCTTCCCCGTTCCATTTCACCATCGGTAGAGCCTTTAACCGGTTTTGGCATTGGTACAGGGATTGGGGCAGGGAAGCCTACGAGATTGGATACACCATGCATCAGGAAGCTTAAACCCTGTCCTACCGTCTTTTCATTTCCAGGTTCAGGGCCCACAAACATAAACGGCATATCTTTAATTGCAATGCCCATTTCCTCAGTCAAGGCCATAAAAAGTCTTAAAGTTCTGGTGTTATCCACACATCCCCCTACAGCCATTACCGGAGGCACATTGTACTGTTCTATAATAGCTTTTAGACCGTTGCCGCAGAGCTCTGATGCTTCCTGGCTGCACAGTCCTGCGTTTAAAAGAGCATGGGAGCTGCACCCTGTAGTTAATACAAGGACATCCCATTCGAGGAGCTTCTTTACAATAGTGACGTGGTTGCTTTCATAAGCGACTTTGGGGCTATTGCAGCCCACAACGGTCGCAATTCCCTTGAGGGTACCGTCTTTTAATAGTTTTGCGAGATTTTTGATACCACCGAAGGCTTTCACGATACTTTCGAAGCTCCATCCCCCGTAGGCCTTTGTAATTTCTTTAGGAATTTTAATTTTGCTTCTGTCTCTGTCTTTATAAGCTTCAACAGCTGTTTTAGCGATGATATAGGCATCTTCATCAAGGGTCTCAGGTTTTTCAGGATCAAAAGGAAGGTGTACGGCACCTGGAATTCGGTTTGAATTACATGTGGTAATGATTTTTGTGCCGTAGCAGTCGGCAAGTATTTTCATGCCTGGGATAACGCATTGCATATCAACAACGACGCAATCTACCGCACCGGTGCCTATTGCAAACTCCTGTCCCAGTATATTTGTAACCGTTGGTATGCCATATCTCGCCAGAAGTTCGGTACCTGTACAGCAAAGTCCTCCGATAACAATTCCCTTCGCACCGTAATCTTTTGCAAGCTGTTGGATTTCAGGAAGATTGATTTTTTCAAGCACCTTTTCAATCATGACAGGAGAATGGCCGTGAACCAGTATATTAACATGGTCTTCCTTCATGATACCGTAGTTTACTTCTGTTTCCTTAGGTTCAGGAACACCGAAGAGTATTTCTGTGGCAAGGGAAGAACCAAACAGGGTGCTGTAGCAGTAAGCCAGGGCTGAGCGTTTTTCCTGCCCTGCAATAGCTTTCCAGTCGGTACAGCTTCCGAGGGTCGTCATGTGCAGAGCCTCCATGACTTCATACGCTGCCGAACGAGGAAGAATATCCAGTTTGCTCCATAGATCTTTTCTTTCTTGTGGGGCAAAAACTTCAAGGAGCCGAATGTTTTGATTGTTCATTCTTGACAGGTCTTCAACGAGTATGTCTGCAATTTCCCCTGCTAATTCCTCGAGGGTTTTATTGTTTATTTCTAACCCCAGTTTTTCTGCCATATCGATTATTCTGTCGGTACCTTTAAGTTTGAGATTGATTTTGCCTTCTGCGACACCCTTTATTGTGTATATGATTTCGTGGGCATGCCTTCCGTGGGCGGCAAGCCCGGATACAAGGGCTCTTATAATGTTGCTGATTACAATTTCGTCCTGGCTTCTTCCACAAATCCCCCTGGGGCTTTTCTCAGAGATGCGGCAAGGTCCCCATTGGCACATTCTGCAGCAGGTACCTTTAAGTCCAAAACTGCATTGAGGCTGTTGGCTGGCAAATCTATCAAGATAAGTCTCGTTGCCATCTGCGGTAATTTTCTCTATCAACACTTTGGTTGCTGGATTTGGTGTTTGCTGCAGTACTTCATTTTTATCTGGCATATCTGCATTCAAATACGGATATTTATAGCTCATCTTATAATCCCCCTCAAATTTGCTTAATTTTGATTACTCCTAAGAATAAAGTCCGGTAGATAAATATCGCTCGCCTGTATCGGGTAAAACGACAACAATGCGCTTACCCTTATTTTCGCTTCGGTTCGCCAGAGTAAGAGCCGCATAGGCAGCAGCCCCGGAAGAAATTCCAACCAATAGTCCTTCAAGCTTTGCGAGATTTCTTGCAGTACTGATGGTATCCTCATTTGAGACTTTGATAATCTCATCAATGACATCAATATTTAATATCTCAGGAATAAAACCAGCACCAATTCCTTGTATTTTATGAGGTCCCGGCATATCTCCCGAAAGTACGGCTGAAGCAGAAGGCTCCACAGCAACGATTTTGATATTGGGATTATGTTTCTTAAGGATTTCTCCAACGCCGGATAGTGTTCCCCCTGTACCAACACCAGCTACAAAAATGTCTATATTGCCGTCAGTATCCTGTAGTATCTCCTGTGCAGTGGTAAGCCTGTGAATTGTCGGGTTGGAAAGGTTCTTAAACTGCTGCGGGATAAAGGCATTGCCGTACTGCTTTTTAAGCTCTTCAGCTTTTCTTACAGCGCCTTTTATACCTTCTGAACCGGGAGTGAGTACAAGCTCTGCGCCATAAGCTTTAAGAAGCATCCTTCTTTCAATGCTCATCGTCTCAGGCATTGTAAAAATCAGTTTATAGCCCTTAACGGCAGCAACTAAGGCAAGGCCAATGCCGGTATTTCCACTGGTAGGTTCAATGATTACCGTATCACTGTTAATTAGTCCTTCCTTCTCGGCTTGAGAGATCATAGCAAAAGCAATTCTGTCTTTTACGCTTCCACCAGGATTAAAGTATTCTACCTTTGCATAAATTTCAGCTGCCCCCTCATTCATACGGTTAAGTTTCACCAGAGGGGTCTTGCCTATAAGACTTAACAGATTCTCATGAATGTTTTTCATATCACACCTCACTATACATAAGTATTCATATAGGTTTAATAGGGAAATAGGATAAAAAAATATTGGCTCGTAAGATTATAGCCATTCAATCAATTTTATACCCAAGTATTCCTATGTGTATTAACGATTATTATAGCAAGGTAGTAAATTTTGTCAATAATAAATTGAAAAATATCAGAGGAAAAATCTTTTAAGACAGGATGCAGGGAATATTTATCAACTTATTTGTTGAAGAACTGCTAATCCAGAATTTGATTTTTGCCCAAAGTGCAGGAAAAAAACTTCATAACCGATGGCTTTAATTTTCTAAATGATGGGTTTTGGAAGTTTAAAAACAAAAATGAAAAATTATAATATCTCAATTGTATGAAAACTATGATATAATTAAGTATGTATCTGTCGACCTAATTGTGGGTAAATAATTTATGATATTTTATTTTTAGGAGGAAAGAGTATGAGGAAGTTGAAAATTGCAGATGGAATACATATGCTTACTATGAATGTTGAAGACATATTATTTGAAGGAATGTGGGAGCTTGCAAATGGAGTAACTCTTAATTCCTATATTGTACAGGGAGAAAAAACTGCAATCATAGATGGTGTAATCGGTTGGGACGGGGTACCTGAAACCCTTTACAAAAGCTTGGAAGAAATAGATGTTGATCCGCAGAGTATCGATTATTTGATTGTTAATCATATGGAACCAGACCATTCCGGCTGGATATCAAATTTCCGAAAAGTTAAGGATGATTTTACAATCATATGTACGGATAAAGCTGCAAAGATGGTATCTTCTTTTTATAATGAAGATAAGATAAGAATTGTGAAGGAAGGAGATACTTTAGACCTTGGAGAAGGTAAAGTATTGAGTTTTCATCCAGTACCAAATGTTCACTGGCCAGACACTATGTACACCTATGAAAGCTCTACAAAAACGCTTTTCTCATGCGATATGTTTGGAGCATTTGGTAGAATGGGAGATCATTGCTTTGATGATGAGCTGACTCCTGAAGAGATAGACTTCTTTGAATCTGAAGGAATAAGATATTATTCCAATGTAATGATTACTTTTACACCTAGTGTAAGAAAGGCAATTGAGAAAGCAAAAGCACTGGATGTAAAGACTATAGCACCTGGACATGGCCCGGTTTATAGAGCAAATCCTCAAAAAATCATGGATGATTATTATAGATTTGCCAAATATGCTGAAGGCTCAGGGAAGAATGAAGTCACAATATTGTGGGGTTCCATGTATGGAATGACTTCAAAAGCAATTGAACATGCTGAAAGTATACTTCAAAAAGAAGGCATCAAATACAACAAGCTGCATATGCCCATTGAAAGTGAAAGTGAAATGGTCGCAACTGCTTTTAAATCTGCAGGAATCATTATTGCGGCACCTACTTATGAGTACAAGCTTTTCCCACCGGTTGCAGCAGCTTTAAATGAGCTTGGCAGAAAGAAGATTTTAGGCAAAACAGCATTTAGATTTGGGTCCTATGGATGGTCTGGCGGTGCAGAGAATGAGCTGAAAGAAATCAATGAAAGAAATAAGATGAAATGGGATTTCATTGAATCTGTAGAGTTTGAAGGAGCACCCAAGGAAGAAGATCTTAAGAAAGTGGAAGAGGGAGTATTAGAACTTATCAAAAAGATGAAAGAGAAAGTAGTAGAATAATTTTTAAAAGGTAAAAAAGGTTCTAAAAAATATAACCGAGAGTTTCGCTTGCGAAACTCTTTTTTGCTACATATGAACTAAGAATATAAAATTAGAATTTAATTTAAAGTAATGTTTTTCAATAAGTTGGCATAGGGTGAGAGTATAAATCTGAATAAATCAATTAATAGAAGCGGCAATGCTTCATGATTTATATCTCTATGACTGGCATGACGGTGAGACTGCGCGAAAAAAACTGAGTCTTGACCGCCCTGATATTACATGTGATAATGCAGTAAAACCTTTTGACATTCCTGAAAAAGAGCAGGAGACTATACGCAGTCATATGTGGCCGCTGAACATTACTAAGATTCCTAAAAGTAAAGAGGCTTTGATCATATGTTTTGCGGATAAATATTGTGCGCTTATCGAGAGAATTCGACTAAATAAACACTTTAAATTAAGACATTAACGAGTATATGTTTAATAGGTGAGATTAAATGAAGGAGATATTAAATGAAATTCGGCGACCAATTAATATATCGCCATCAAGGAAGTTTTTATACTCGATACTCTTGTTTATTGCAGGGGTTATTTTGGGTTTATTTTCCAAGATGCTTGATACAATCCCAAGTAACACATTGCCATATTTTTTGGAAGCATTAGATTTAAACAATTTCTTTTCGCGCATGGGAATTTGGATTTTCCTTGCGATGCTGATATCTGTATACAGTAAATCACCTGTCAGGTCTGCCATCAATGTATTTTTGTTTTTTGTAGGGATGGTTAGCAGCTATTATTTGTACACGATTTTGGTAGCCGGATTTTTCCCTGGAGCATATATGATGATTTGGATTATAATGACTTGTATTTCTCCCTTTATTGCTTTTGTGTGTTGGTATGCAAAAGGGAAAGGTAGTATTGCTGTTTTGCTTTCATCTATAATTTTTATGTTTATTTCCAGGCAGGCTTTTGCATTTGGGTTTTGGTATTTTGATATTCGTTATCCTTTGGAATTTTTACTTTGGATAGCTATGATTTTCGTTTTATACCAGTCTTCTAAACAAATTATGAAAGTGATGACCATAGGATCGCTTCTTTATTTTCTTACATCTCAAATAAATATATTTTGGGGAATGTTATAAACTCTAATCTTTAATCTATAAAACTTTAAGATTTGTTTTGTAATCTGTCAAAATGAACATTAGAGTAAAAAGCAGGAAGTATATTACCATTGGATAAATATATTTCCTGCTTTTTGCTTTCCTTATTTTTATTTTCCCGATAAAGCCAAGAGTCTTAACATTTATTCGTCCTCTTCATCCTGAAGGGCGTCATATCCTTCTTCACCTGTTCTAATTTTTATAACATTTTCAACGTCGTAAATGAAGATTTTACCGTCGCCCATATTGCCTGTATAGAGTGCTTTTTTCACTGTGGCAACCACTGTTTCGGTAGGTATCTTGCACACAACGATATCAATCTGAACTTTAGGCAGAAGTCTTGTTTTTACCGGAAGACCACGGTAATATTCCGCGTGTCCTTTTTGCATACCATAACCAAGAACATTTGTAACCGTCAGTCCGGTAATACCAATTTTGTCAAGGGAGGACTGAAGTTTTGCCAATTTATCCTGGTTAGTAATAATCGTAACTTTAGTTATCTTCGCGCCAGAATGTGCTCGGTTAACCACTGGGATTGCGACATCCGGTGATATTGTAGCGGAAGCTTCCTTCTGTACTTCAACCGGGCTTACGATGGAGACTGTGTCTCCGTTTTCATCATCTGAAGCCATAATAGGCTCTACAACTGAAAAATCAGGATATGCAGTATGTCCGTGTTCACCAATATCAAGACCTAAGATTTCCTCTTCAAGGCTAACACGGATACCTATCGTTTTATCAAGAAGAAGCCAAATCAGGGCAGATGAGATAAATACAAATATACCAACAGCTATAATACCAAGTAGCTCTACTCCGAGCAGTGAGAAACCGCCGCCGAAGAATAGACCGTTGACTGTAGAAAGACTTGTTACGCCTGCCTGAGCAAAAAGTCCGACGCTGATTGTACCAAAAACACCACAAACTAGATGAACAGCGGTAGCACCTACAGGGTCATCAACTTTTACCTGGTCAAAGAAGAGTACGGCGAATACGACAAGCACACCAGCTATTGCACCGATAATCATTGAACTTTCAACACTTACATAAGCACAGCTTCCAGTGATGCCAACAAGTCCTGCCAGACAGCCGTTGATAGTCATACCAAGATCCGGTTTACCAATAAAGATCCAAGATGTAGCAGTAGCAGTAAGTATAGCTGTAATGGCAGCCGTATTGGTAGTTACAAGGATATGCATAACGTCTGCAGGATTTTGGAAACTCATAGTAGATCCAGGATTAAAGCCAAACCATCCAAGCCACAGGATGAAAAGTCCGATAACTGCTAAAGACATATTGTGACCAGGGATAGCCTGTGGCTTTCCGTCTTTATCATATTTTCCGTGACGGGGACCAAGTATAATAGCTCCTGCCAGAGCTGCCCAGCCACCGACTGAGTGAACAACAGTATCACCGGCAAAGTCCAGGAAGCCAAGGGCACCCAACCATCCGCCTCCCCATATCCAGTGCCCAACGATTGGGTAAATGAAAATTGTAAGCACAAAGGAAAACACGATAAAGGAGATATACTTAACACGTTCTGCAACCGACCCTGATACTATGGTTGCTGCAGTACCACAGAATACCAGCTGGAAAAAGAATTTTCCCCAGAATGGTACATCGGATGTAAGAGTATCCTTGTAAAAATCAAGATTGGAATTACCTAAAATCAATAGGTTTTGCGTACCGAGAATCGGATGATCTCCACCGAACATCAGTCCCCACCCAAGCAGCATGAAACCAAGTGAAGAGACTGCAAAAACGATAAAGTTTTTCGATAGAATGTTAACTGTATTTTTTGCTCTGGCGAAACCGGATTCGACTGCAGCGAAACCGAGATTCATAAAGAACACTAGCACTGCTGCAAGCAGTACCCAAAGGGTATCAACCATCATTGTAATATTCATAAATCATTCCTCCTTATAAAATTAAAATATAATATAAAAAGCGTGTATTTTATTGCGGCATCCGAAGATGCTTAAATAAAACACACGCCTTTGTGCGCATTATGTTTTGAATATATTCAATTGAACAAGGTCGACAAAATACAAAAGGTGCTGTGGGCTTTTGCCCCCAGCACCTTTGCTAATGCAAATGATTATAGCTAAAATTGATCTAATTGTCAATAGCAAAAAACATGTCCTATAAAAAATTTTTATTGGGGAGATTGAATAAGACATCCCAAAACGGTTCTCAGTCTTCTTGATAGAGAATAATATTTGACTTAGATAATAGACAACTTTTCTTTTTTTGAACATTTTATGTTTCATGTAGAAAAAAGCATGTTTCGTGCAGAAAACATTTTTTTGGAGAATTTTTTGATAAACTTATTGCAAGAACAATCTGATGCCAAAGTATAACACCACCCGTACACAGGTTGTTAGCGGTTTACAGAGATTTGTGGAAAATGTGAATAAGTAAACAGTTAAAAGGAGTAACCCAAGTAATGAATATATACGAAGGAGGCTGTTAATATGAAAAAGAAAATTATCTGCAGTGTGCTTTTGATTAGTATTCTATTAAACTTGTTACCGAGTATGGGATACGCAGCAACCAAGAATTCTGACAAACCATCAGCAGGATGGTATTATCTGCGTATTATGTGGAACTATCTTAATGTAGATAAAAATGGTAACCTTGAACTGCGTAATAAGAGCAATACCAAAGAAGGGAATACGAAGTTCAGAATACATGATTATGGGAATGGTGACTATGAATTTGAATTAGAGGACGGAAGATACTTAGGATTAGAGATCACCCAGGAGGAAATGGCTAAACACCCTGACAAGTTAAAAGGACTGAGAGTAAAGGCAGTTAAGAAAGATCCTAAAAAATATATGACTACCTGGAATGCCTATAGTGAAAATGATTATGATCTTTTTAATATACGCCCAAGAATGAATAAAGATTATGTTGTAAACGCCAGTGGAGAAAAGAAAGATGATGGAACGGCCATTATAGTATGGAAACATGCAGATCCGTGGATTTGTGCAGCTTATCCAACCCCTGATGCGCCTCATCATGCAGAAATTAGATTTATACCGGTTTTACCAGCAGTATTCAGTGTAAAATATAATAAGACTCCATACAGGGATAAACCGGAGGGAAAGGTACTGGGCGAATTTGGCAGTGGGGAAAAAGTATGGGTAACCAAGATAGACGGCAATTGGGCGACTATTCAGTACAAAGGTAAAGAATATTATATGTGGGCACCTAAGTTAGCTACCGTAAATCCAACTGTTGTTGCACCTATAATATTAAAGAGCATGCCTTCAGAATGTGATTATAAGATTGGTGAAACCTTTGATATTAAAGGTTTGAATGTTGTAGATATAACGGGCGGAAAAGAAACCAATGCTAATAATGATATAAAGTTTTATATGCGAGAAGCTGTTTATTTAAAAGATAACAGTTATACATTAAAAGATCCTGTAGAAATTAAGCCAGGCTACAAATTTAATAAAAAAGTTGAAGCATCCATAGAGATAAACTATAAAGGAGTAGCCTTACAATCTTATTGGATAGAAATAACGAAGTAGAATGATATTCTAATGGCGCATATTAAAACTCCACAACTTAAATGATTGTGGAGTTTTAAATTTAATGTTATATAATAAGTTTAGATACAAAAGAAACTAAAAAAGAAATGGAGGAGTACTATGATATTCGTATGTTATCCGAAATGCACCACCTGCCAGAAAGCCAAGAAATGGTTGGAGGCAAACGGCGTAACTTTTGAAGAAAGGCATATCAAAGACAATAATCCTTCCATCGAGGAATTGAAGGCTTGGCATAAAATGAGCGGTCTGCCCCTAAAGAAGTTTTTCAATACCAGCGGTCTGTTGTATAAGGAGCTGAAGCTAAAAGACAAGATTCCAACTATGAGCGAAGAAGAACAGTATAGCCTGCTGGCATCGGACGGTATGCTGGTGAAGCGTCCTATTCTTATTGGTGATAACTTTGTTTTGGTAGGGTTTAAAGAGGCTGATTGGAAAACTGTCCTTGGCATTCAATAACCAACCTTTACCCGAACAGGTGGCTATAAAGTATTGACTTATGGGGAAATTTTAGATATCTTAAGAGCCAGTATGTAAATGAGAACCGCAAGAGAGGAGAGACTTACGATGTTTAGAGAAATGAGGAGAAATAAACAGTTATTATCCATGGAAGAGACAGAAGCTGTAATGAATAGATGCACAAATGGGGTTATGGCATGTATTGGTGACGAAGGTTATCCCTATGCAGTTCCTCTCAGCTATGTGTATTATAATGGTAAAGTATATTTTCATTCAGCAAAAGCAGGACATAAAATAGATGCCATTTTGAAGAATCCAAAGGTTTCTTTTACGGTAATAGACGAAGATACGATCGTTAGTAAGGAATATACTTCTTATTTTCGCAGTGCGATTGCCTTTGGAAAAGCAAGAATTACAGAAGGTACTGAATATCAGGAGGCATTTAGAGCTTTAGTTGAAAAGTATTCGGGAGACCAGCCTGAAGAAGAAAAACAAAATAAAATCAGCAGATGTGAGCAAGCATACATTATTGCAATTGATATTGAACATATTACCGGCAAGGAAGCCATTGAATACGTCAGAGCAAAGCAACAATAGCCATTTATAGATGAATTTTTAAGCATCTCTCAGGAGATGCTTTTTTGTTACATAGGAAATTCCTCTGAATTTCCTATGTAACAAAAAGCCCTTCGGGCAAAATGCACACTCGCGCGTATTGTATTTTGTCGGCTTTGCCGACCGCGCTCGGCGCGAGAGTTTCTCAAGCGAAACTCTTTCTTATACCCGTTGAAGATGTACAAATCATTGAAAAAGCATAGAGAGTAAAAATTACATTTGACAATTTAACTCAAAATTGATAGGATATTATGATTGCTTTGCAGCCTGCTATAAAGACATAGTAGTGTTGGTAATTGATCGTATATTGAAAACTTAATGGGTTTAAGTTTTATGTCAAAAGCAGAAAACGAGTAATGTTTATCATGTCAGTCTAATAGAGAGTAGTCTGTTCAATATAATATCCTTGATTGGGTTTTCTGCTTATCAGATCCTCTGCCCATTCTAATATTTCAATTGAAAATAGAGGTGTCGCTATCTCAGGATAAGTAACAAAGTAAGACTCTTTCTGTAAAACGATTTTTTTATCTAATTTTTTTTGTCGATTGATTATATAGATAGGTTCTTTAGAATGTAATTTTTTGCTAGAGATAGGGAATGTATTAAAGTCAGGGGTGAGATCATCACGAAAATACAGTCGTCGCACACCATTTTTAGCGACGACTGTAACACTATCTATTTCTTCGTTTTCTTTCATTAACGTAGAAAATTCTGTTATGTATATTTTTTTCGGATAAAGTCTGTCATAGAATTTGTGAATACCCCTCCATTCGTTGAGAGCTTGAATTTTTTGTTCCTGTTTAATCCAGCCAAATAGAGTTTCTTTGCTCTCGAATAAATGTAATTGATATCGAGAAGAACTTGGAGTAATATCCGGTTGTAAAAACATTTGTTTTTCTCCTTTATTGTTTTTAAAATATAGACAATAAAATGATGTAGCAAAATCAATTATGCTCATCTTAACACCTCTTTTTCATATTTAATCCTTTGATTCTTTCTTGTTAAACGACTTAAATATTCATTGGGATGGATTATAAGCTTAACGTCGATTAAATTAAGTATACCATATTACATGTAATATTTATCTAACTAGGGTAACTTTAAGTATTATTAAATTGCATAGCATTGATATCTGGTACTATCGCCAATGATTTGCAGCTTTTGCGTCTGGAATGCTAGTAGGAGACTTAGTATTAACAGATTAAAATGAGATGAACCGAGAAGCACTTACTAAGGTAAGTGCTTTTAGCATGAGCAAAAGCATGCAGTTATGACTATGCTTGGAAGAATTGATAGAATATTGTAAGAAAACATGCAATTTAGGTATCTATATAGTATAATTAATGTTAATAATTGTTGTTATATGGATAAAGAGGAATCTTCAAGGAAATTATCAGCCAAAATAAAGACATAACATTTAGACGCATTGTTTGCTGAATGATAGCTGAAGCCTGGTATCCCCTCATAGAATACCACCTAAACTTTGGGGCCATTGATATGCTATACGACCTTTGCACACTGATACATAAAAGATATAAAATAGAGAGTAATGTTAGTGAACATAAATTGTTGGAATTTCTAGAAGGTCTTAATGATAAAGAAGTAGAAAGAATAAAAAACTGAAAAACAGTTGGAAGATTACCTAACTATTAATAAAAGTATGGATATCAATGCCCTGCTACACAGAGATATAGAAAAGGGATATTTTGTCGACTCTATCAAAACCACAATAAAACCGCTTTTTCAAATAGCTTACAACCAAGGTTATAGTTTATGGCATGAAGATCCAGCAGATAATGGGATCATTCCATACACATACACTCAAGCACTAACTAGGAAAGAGGTGCCACGTGACTTTAGATTATTATAATAGAAAGGCCGTAGGCTACAGCAAGGAAACCCTATCTGCTGAATTTCAAGAGCAAAGAAACATGCTCCTGAAGTACCTAAAACCCAAGGCCCATATTTTAGATAGGATGTGGCTCTGGGAGGGACAGTAAGGCGTTTATCCAACAAGGCTATCAGGTAACGGCAGTGGATGGATCCAATGAGCTATGTAAAATAGCAAGCAAGTACATTGGCCAAGAAGTTATCTGCAAGAGGTTCCAAGACCTAAGGGAAAGCAGTACATATGATGCTGTATGGGCCTGTGCTTCCCTCCTACATGTTCCCTTAGTAGATTTAAGTCTCAGTAAGGTTGCTACAGCATTAAAGACGGGAGGATACTTCTATGGATCTTTTAAATATGGAGAATTTGGAGGGGAGAGAAATGTAGGATATAACACTCGCAATTTATCAGAATAGTTTCAGAGTTGTCTGGGGTCAGTCCCTCTTGGCAGAGGGGCACAGCCTTCTGCCTTTCTTATAATAGGACCAAGCTAAAAACTATTGAAATAGAATATGAGGATCCGGAGATTCCCCTAGATATATATGCTTCCTATAGCGTTCAGCAGATTATGGTGGCTTTTGGAAAGACGACCCAAGACTATGTCTATCCCATGCGTGAAGGAGTCCTATATCTGGAAGAAAAACACTCAGATTTATTCTTTATAACTATTAATAAAAATGAGGAAGATTACTTGCCATCAACCATGTATAATGATTATGCTAAAAATAGTGAGCTTTTTAACTGGGAATCCCAAAGCACAACAGGAGTTAATACCCCGACGGGACAAAGATATATTAATGATAGAAGTCCCGGGCATAAGGTTTTACTGTTTGCCAGGGAGTCTAGGCAGCAATATAGCCATGCCCAGCCATATATATTCTTAGGCAATGCTAGGTATGTGTCCCATAAGGGAAGCAATCCCATACAAATTGTATGGAAAATGGACCATGAGATTCCAGAAAGGATTATACGCCAGTCTAATTTAAGAGTAGTAAATTAAATGGTTTTGGTTGGAAGTATAGGAGAGAATATGAAAAATTATGTGGTTACAGCAGCAATTATTATTAACAAGAATCAAATATTATGTATGCAGCGCGGGGACGGGAAATATGACTATATAGCCAATAAGTTTGAATTCCCTGGTGGCAAAGTAGATGATGGTGAGACTTATGAAGAAAGTCTTGCTAGGGAGCTTATGGAAGAGATGGACCTTAAAGTTGACGTGAAGGCAGAGGATTATTTTATGACCGTGGAACATGATTATCCAGACTTTCACATTACATTAAGAAGCTATATTTGCCATGTGGATACGAGGGAATTTAATATGAAGGAACATAAAAGTTTTAAATGGTTAGATATAAAAGATTTGAAGACAGTAGAATGGCCAGCAGCAGATTACCACATTGTTGAGAAACTGCAAAAAACCATGAAGTAAAAGTGATGAACATCGCCGACTAATCAACACTCTTATTGGTATGCATTCATTTGATTTAAAAAATGTGTAACAAATTATTTTGATTTAGTGATAATTTTAATAGTTAAAAGCTGATAACTTCTTGCGCAAAAGGGTAAGACTTTTAAAAGCTATAATCTTATAAAGAAGTTATAGAAGGACAGGGAGGATATAAAATAAGATTAAGCAGGGTGAGGAAATTAAGGGCTTTGACCGGTTAAAATAGTGCTAGTAGGAAAATCCCTTAGACAGGCGCCTATTATGTGTTAGGGTCTCTTAAGCATCCTTTTAAGCCCTTGTTTTAAATTTCTGGCTTCTGCCTGTGGGTCTGGGCTTTTCATAATAGCCGACACCACACACATGCCTTGGATAGGGCTATCTTTTAAGATGGTGTAATTATCCTTGTTTAGGCCTCCAATGGCCATAACGGGAATGCTAACCCTATTACAGATATCATTTAGGCTTGTGATTTTGGTGATGATGGTTTTAACCTTTGTAGTAGTCGGGAAGATGGCCCCTACGCCTAGGTAGTCCGCGCCGGCTGCCTGGGCTTCAAGGGCGTGGGCCACAGTCTTTGTAGTTGCGCCAATAAGGGCGTCTTTGCCCATGATAGCTCTAGCCTGAGCTATGGGAATGTCATCTTGTCCAAGGTGGACACCGCAGTTTAAAATCATAGCAATATCTAGGCGATCATCTATTAAAAGGGGGATATCATAGCGCTCAGTAATGGCCTTAACCTTAAAGCCCAGTGCTAGAAAATCCCTGTCAGACCTGTTTTTTTCCCGGAGCTGAACCAGGCTAACGCCTCCCTTGCAGGCTTCTTCTATAATAGATAGAAATTTTTCTTGTGTTAAACCGGTGCTGTCTGTAATGAAATAAAGTGCTGGATTGTCAATCATTTAATCACTCCTTGTAGTGTACATAGTTTGCTATTGTATGAAAGTCTTCCTTGGTCATAGAAGAGACATGATCAAGTAATTCAACCATAAAAGAACCAGTGCCTTTGGCATTTGCAGATAATTCCCCTGCAATGGTTAGGATTAGGGTCCCAGCTAGGGCTGCGTATAAGGGATCTGCGCCGGGCATAAGGGCGCCTATTATAGCGCCTAGCATACAGCCCGTTCCTGTTACAGCGGAAAGAAGGTCTACGCCGTTTCTAACAAGATAGGAATCCTTGCCATTGCTTATAATATCTAACTTACCTGATATAAGGACAGTGGCGCCGCTTTGCCTAGCTAATTGGCAGGCGATTTGGACAGATTCTTTAAGGTTATGGGATTCTACTTGGTCGCCTTCCCCAACATCAATTCCTATAGGAGAGGTGGGAAGACCAAGGATGGCCTTTATTTCAGACATGTTACCCTTTATGATATGAGGCTTACAATCCTTTATATATTTTTTCCCAAAGTCTAACCTAAGAGGGCTAACGCCAACGCCTACTAAGTCTATTAAGCGGGGAATCTGGTGCCTTACTCCGCTCAGGCCTGATAGGTAGATGGCCTTTAATCTTGTATCGGTGATATTACCAAGGTTAACCACTAGGGCATGACTGTTTTGGGTAATGGCCTCAACCTCTTTAGGGTGTTCGGCCATAATAGCCTTCGCCCCTAGGGCTAAGATCATATTAGCGCAGCCGTTAATAGAAATAGGGTTGGTAATACAATGGACAAGTGGTGCCTGATTTTTTGCTTGTTCTTTAATCTCCCATAGTGTGTTTGCCAAGATCATAAACAGGACCTCCTAACTTATATTGGATTTTAGTAAGGACCCCGCTTTTACTTAGGGCCTTTAAAAAGACAAGGGCAATAGACCCGCCTATTATGGTTGCAAGGACAAAGGAAGGGACATAAAAGAACCAGGTAAGCTCATGCCTTCCCCAAAGAAAGGTCATAACCGGGTAGGATACAATTGATCCAATAAAACCTGTCCCAACAATTTCCCCTAAAACAGCGGCTAGAAGGCTACCTTTAGATAGTTTGTAAAAGACGCCGGATAAAAAGGCGCCGAAGATGGCCCCTGTTAGGGCTAGAGGTGGTATGGCCATAAAAAGCATTCGTATGACCCCAATCATAACAGCAGATGCAAGAGCATACCAAGGACCTAGAAACACAGCACACACCACATTAATAAAGTGGGCCATGGGGCAAAGCCCTTCAACTCTTAGAAGGGGAGATATAACCACCCCCATTGCCACCATCATTGTTAACATGGTTGAATGTAACATCTTTGAACTTTTTTGCATAAAAAAACCCCCTTATATAGTTTAGCCTGGGGATAGGGAAACTTATTAAGCGGATAAGTAGAAACAAAATAGCTTCCCATAGCCTTAGGCCATGTAGAATACGGTCGAAGCTCAATTGCTTCCTCTCACCTTGAAACACAAGTTCCCTCGCTATTTAGTTTTTTTTTGTTATTTAAGTAAAGGTGCTCCCCTTTACTTTGTTTTCTATTGTAGCATATGTTGTGAAGATTGCAAGTTATATGTTTTACATACCGATTAGACTTTTCTAATATAGACCTATCAGGAGTTAGGCTTTAGTAAATATGAATTTGGAACAGCTTTTTCTAAGATTGGTAAGACATACAAAAGTAAGAAGCAATATTTAAATAGCCAAGATCTGTTTGAGGGGAAGTTTTATTTATCTTATTATGAGCGGCTAGAGCGGCGAACATATTTTGTCAGAAATCAACTAAGTCAATCTCTAGAGATGGGGAAGGTCAGCTTCCAGAGATTGAGAATGTAACAATCCAGAAGTCGCAAAAGTCAATCCCTAGAAAGAGAGAAAGTCAACTTCCAATAACAGGGAATTATAGCAGTAGATTAGATCAGGAAATTAAAGCAGTAGATTACGCAGAAGACAAAGGGGCTGCAGCAGATAAAGATCTTGTTGATTTATTTAATCTGACCTGCCCATCACTTCCTAAAGTACAAATTAGGAGAGTTAATAGAAAGAAGATAACTAATAATCTGAATTGCTGTAACACCAAAGGATCACTAAGAATATTTGCAATACCAATATTAGAGACAGTCATGCAGTTTTGAATACGGTTTTTTTCTGAAGCTTTCATACAAACCAGTTTAAAACGATATCGGGCAATTTCTCGTAAAGCACGGATATCCTTTGAGGGTATAAAAGAGTTTCTAACCATATCAAACTTAAAAAGATCAGCAATCCATTTAGAATCTTTTTTATCAGTTTTCGTACCCTTAATAGCTGCGACGTATTTAGGATGAGTAAGTATGATGTGAATATTAGATTCTAGAACATTAAAAATAGGAATCTAGTACTTACCAGTGGATTCCATACAAACATGATAGCAATTGTAGGAAGGAAAGTAACTATCCAAACTGGAAGATGGATTTACAAGACCGTGTTATTCTAGAATTTTTGTATGAAAATTTAAAAGATATTCCTTATGAAATCGCACAAATAGGGGTAAAAAAGTTACTGGCTGAAGAGAAATTTTATCCTAACATTGCTAAAATAAGAAAGTCATGTGCCTATTGTTTCAGATGCTTTTTAATTTTTTTTACAGACTGCTTGTTATAAAAGAACGATTTATTGTGTCATTAAACTTTTTGTTATACAACTGTCAAAGACCCGGGTAACAACGATAAAATAGAAATAGGTGTGCAAATGTAAACATTAAATGTAAATCAATTTACTAAACATATAATATACTATTGACATATGAACACAACAATGTTACTATAAATATCATAAAGGGAAAAGGAGGGAAAAGGATATAAATTGTAAAGTTTATAAGGAGATACTTAACATGGAAAAAACAACAAATAAAAGAAACGAGAATACCGGTCTTAACTACATAAAGAAAAATTGGCAATTATATGTGGTTTTTATGTTGCCAGCATTTTTATTAACATTTGTATTTAAATATTTACCAATGGGCGGAATATTGATGGCGTTTAAAGATTATAATCCAAGGCTTGGAATTTTGGGAAGTGAATGGGTAGGAATAAAACATTTTAGCAGATTTATAAGTTCACCTGATTTTGTGAATTATCTTCTAAATACATTAAAACTTAGTGTATATGGATTGCTTTGGGGATTCCCGGTACCAATTATATTAGCTTTATTATTAAATCGAATAAGAAGCAAGAATATAAAAAAGAATATTCAACTTGTGCTATATGCACCAAATTTTATATCTGTAATTGTACTATGCGGAATGGTTTTTATTTTCCTATCACCGATTGGACCAATTAATAAAGTGCTAGGAACAAACATTAATTTTATGACAATGCCTGAAGCTTTTCGTTCCATCTATATAGCGAGCGGAATTTGGCAAGGTGCGGGATGGGCATCCATTATATATACAGCAGCGCTGTCAAATGCAAGTCAGGAATTGACAGAGGCTGCAATTATAGATGGTGCTGATGTCTTACGTCAAATATGGCATGTAGATATACCAGCTATTAAATCAATTATTGTCATTCAGTTTATATTACAGGCTGGCAACATAATGAGTCTTGGATTTGAAAAAGCATATGCATTGCAGACGCCAATGAATATATCTTCTTCGGAAATTCTACCAACTTATGTATACAAGTTAGGTCTTCAAATGGGAGATTATAGTTTTTCTACGGCTGTTGGTTTGTTTAACTCAATTATTAATGTGATATTGTTATTGGTCGTGAATGGAATTGTAAAACAATTGAACGAAGGGGAAGGGTTATAGGAGAGATAATATGAATATAAAGTTTTTGAAGATGTCCAGAAAAGACAAAATTATATTAGGCTTTGGTTATATGCTATTGGGGTTATTCGTCTTAACTATTATATATCCACTTATCTTTGTGGTCATTGCTTCCTTTATGAACCCCAATGTCTTAAATAGCCATGGGATTAGCTTTAACATCAAAGATTGGTCTTTAGATGGATACCGCAGAGTTGTTGAAAATAAAATGATTGGTACTGGCTTTTTAAATTCTTTTCTTTATTCCATCACTTTTTCAATATTATCGGTTGGTGTAACGCTGTTTGCGGCATATCCACTTTCAAAAAAGGATCTGGTGGGTAGAAAGTTTTTTAATACATTTTTTGTTATTACAATGTTTTTCGGTGGAGGATTAATGCCAACTTATTTACTGATTAATAAATTACACATGATAAATACCATATGGGCGATTATCCTACCTAATGCAGTAAATGTATGGAATATTATTTTGGCAAGAACTTATTATCAATCTATACCTACAGAGTTAAGAGAAGCATCTGCTGTGGATGGAGCATCAGAAGTATTACATTTCTTTCGAATATTAATGCCGGTATGTAAACCAATTATTGCAGTATTGGTTTTGTGGCAATTCGTTGGAATGTGGAACAGTTACTTTGATGCAATGATTTATTTGGAGGATTCTTGGCGGCAGCCGCTTCAATTGGTATTGAGATCAATTTTAATACAAAATACACCGGATCCTGGAATGATTGCAGATATTCAAAGTGCAGCAGAGATGTCAAAGCTCGCTGAATTATTAAAATACTCAACGATTGTAGTATCGAGCTTACCACTATTAGTAATGTACCCATTCTTCCAAAAATATTTTGACAGCGGTATTATGGTGGGTTCTATAAAAGGTTAATCATTTTTGACATAAATTTTTTATAAGTAAGAAAGATTAACATTGCACTAAAATCAATCATTATATTAAAAGAGGAGGAAAATCATGAAAAAAAGATTTCAAAAATTTGTAGCAATTGTAGCAATGGCAACAATAGTTACATCATTAACAGCTTGCGGTAATAAGGCACCACAAGAAGTAACACAGGAAGTTCCGGAGTCAAAGGGTATTGAATTTCCATTAGCTGAACCAGCTAGATTATCTATTTTGACAAGCGCGGAAGCGACATCTACACAAAAACCAGACGAAAAAGTTATCTACCAAAGAATTAAGGAGGAAACGAATGTAGATATAGATTGGACGTGCTATGTAAAAGATCAATTTATCGATAAAAGAAATTTGATACTTGCGAAAGGGGATGGCCTGCCGGATATCATTTTAAATGCAGAAATGGGGACGCTAGATTTGCTGAAGTATGGAAAACAAGGTGTAATTATACCCGTTGAAGATTTAATCGACCAATATATGCCAAACCTAAAAAAAATATTAGACGAGAATCCAAGCTACAGAAAATTAATTACTGCGCCAGACGGTCATATTTATTCATTCCCATGGATTGAACAGCTGGGAACAGGAAAAGAAGCTATTCAGGCAATTGGTGGTATGCCGTTTATTAATAAAGCCTGGTTGGATCAATTAGGGCTTGGAATGCCAACAACAACGGATGAACTAGAAAATACACTTACTGCATTTAAAGAAAACATACCTAATGCTATTCCAATGTCATTTATAATTAACGGTGGTAACGAAGACTTGGGGTTCATTTTAGGAGCTTTTGGATACGGTGATAATCCTGACCATATTATGGTTGATGAGAATGGTAAAGTTATTTATTCAGTTACCGATGAAGGATATAAGGAAGGTATCGCATGGCTTCATACACTACAGAAAAAGGGATTAATTGATCCGGAAGCATATACGCAAGATTGGGCAACATACGTAGCAAAAGGAAAAGAAGATCGGTATGGCTTATATTTTGGGTGGGATAATCGGGGCGTTCCTAATACACCCGAAGCATATGTTCCACTACCGGCATTAAAAGGACCAAGTGGAGAAGCAAACGCACCGCGTCAAAGTGGTACAGCAGATGGTGGTTTCCAGGTAGGTAGGGCTGTGATTACAAGTTCATGCAAAAACTTGGAATTGGCAGCAAAATGGATTGATCTTATGTATAGACCACTTCAATCTATACAAAATAACTGGGGAACATATGGTGAAGATGGAAAAGATAATATCTTTGAATTAAAGGAAGATGGAACATTATCACACATACCTCTTGATAGACTATCTGTATCACCTTGGGAAGCCAGAACTGCTCAAATGGTTGGAGGACCGCTTGCTATATTAAACAGTTATTATGGAACATATGTAACTTGTCCACCAGATGCACTGGAAAGAATGGAATTTGTAAAAAGCTATGTACAAGATATGAAATATGACATGGTATATCCAAATGTATTTATGTCACAGGAAGATTCTGAGCTACTAGCACAGTATGAAACCGGAATTAAGCAATATGCGGAACAAAAGAAAGCTGAATGGATTTTAAAGGGTGGAATAGAAAAAGAATGGGATAGCTATCTAGAAAAGTTAGACCAGCTTGGTTTACAGAAGTATCTTGAAATAAAACAAAAATATTTGGATGCATATTTAAGTGAATAAAAATATCGGCACTTGACATAAAAATATTTTGATATGAAAAAGTGATCTGAGTATAAATGCCACTCTGATAAGGGTGGCATTTATATAAAATATCTTTAAGCAAAGAACTATAGACAAAAGGAGAAAGTCAATGAGTGAATTATTAAAAAAGGCACAAATATATCAAGAGGAGAGGGCGGATAGGGTACCGAACACGCAAAGGCCGAGTTTTCATGTGAGTTCACCTATTGGATGGATTAATGATCCTAATGGATGGTCGGTCTATCAAGGTGAATATCATCTCTTTTTTCAATATCATCCGTATAATACCCATTGGGGCCCTATGCATTGGGGACATATGAAAACAAGTGATTTTATAAAATGGGAAAGGATGCCGGTTGCCATGGCACCAGATATGGAATATGATAAAAACGGATGTTTTTCAGGCAGTGCTATTGAAATTAATGGAGAGCATATCCTAATGTACACAGGAGTATATGAAGAGGAGGTAAATGATAAAAAGGAAGTGTATCAAGTCCAATGTATTGCGGTTGGCGATGGAAAGGAATATAGAAAAATAGAACATAATCCTGTTATCACAGCAAAAATGTTACCAGAGGGATGCAGTTTTCACGATTTTAGAGACCCTAAAATATGGATGAAGGATGGCATATATTATGCACTTATAGCAAGTAAAGACAAAGATAATGATGGCCAAGTTGTAATATTTAAGTCAAAGGACTTAAAAAAGTGGGATTATGTAAATAGCTTGGATCAATCCGAACAGCGTTATGGGGCAATGTGGGAATGCCCTGATTTATTTGAATTAGATGGGCAGGATGTGTTAATTGCGTCTCCACAGTTTATGGAAGCAGAAGGATTAGAATTTCATAACGGAAATGGAACAATGTGTATCATTGGAAAAGTGGATACAAGTAATAAATTAATTAGAGACAAGGTTCATGCGATTGATTATGGTTTGGATTTTTATGCCCCGCAAACGCTTGAAGCTACTGACGGTAGAAGAATAATGATTGGCTGGATGCAATCCTGGGACAATTATATCACACCGGAGGAATTTGAATGGTCAGGGATTATGAGTATTCCCCGTGTGCTGAATGTAAAGAATAATCGGTTATACCAATATCCTGTGATTGAAATTGAGGCCTATAGAAATAATAAATTCATAAAAGATATGTCTATTATTGCTGGGGAATCATACATACAGCTAATCAAAGGAAGGGAAATCGATCTAATATTGAAAATTAATAAAGCTGAGTGTAGTTGTTTTGAAATTAAATTGGCATGTGGTAATGGTAGGTTTACTACAATTTCTTATGAACCAATGAAAGAAATAATAACATTTGATAGAACCTATTCAGGGCTGCGTAAAGATGTACAATGTATACGGAAAATGAAAATTGATCCATTTCATGAAGATATGGAAATCAGGATTCTGATGGATAAATATACAATAGAGATGTTTGTTGATGGTGGTAAGTATGCTATGAGTTCACTAATCTATACGGATTTAGATATAGATAACATTGACTTTTCAACAGACGGACAAGTTGATTTAGTTATTGAAAAATATGATATTTGTGTGTGAGTTATAGCATCTGTTATAACAGAAATTGAATAGACTCTTAGATACTGAAAGATCAACTAGAGGAGCGAGTTAATGAAGAAAAAAAGTATATTTTTTATTATTAGTTTAGCTTTGTTGATGGTAGGATGTAAAAATAATAATAATGATACAGCAAAGGATGAAAATAATATTGAAAAAAATTACAATATTATAGAAGAGGTGTCGGTATATCCCACACCGGATGATGGGTTTGTTGGGGATCCTATGCCGTATTTTGATGGAGAAAAAATGAATATATTTTTCCTGTATGATCAAAGACTTGGAACTCAAGGGTATCATCCATGGGCTCGTTATACCACAACAGATTTTTGCAAATATGAGTTTTTAGGAGAGGTAATCCCATATGGGAATGATATTAAAGAACAAGATATTGCTCTTGGAACAGGCTCTGTTATAAAAGATAAAAATGGATTATTTCATGCATTTTATACCGGGCATAATGATACATACTCACCGAAAGAAGCTATTATGCATGCAACGAGCACAGATTTACAAAACTGGGACAAACATGAAGAAGATACATTCTATGCTGATGAAGAGTATTCTTCTGATGATTTCCGAGATCCATATGTTTTTTATAATGAAAATGATGAAAAGTATTGGATGCTAGTGACAACAAGAAAAAACAACATGGGTGTAATCGCTCTATATAAATCGGTTGATTTGATTCAATGGGAAAATGAAAAGGTACTTTTTGAAAATGATATGGGATCAGATTCAAATTTGGAATGTCCTACATTAATTGAATGGAATGGTTACTGGTATTTGACATTTTCAGATCAGTGGCCTGATAGAATGTTTCATTATAGAATTGCAAAATCAGCTGAAGGTCCATTTGAGAAGCCAGAAGTTGATTATCTTGATGGTAATGGATTTTATGCAGGCCGGATGGAAAAGATGGATAATAAAATGTATTTAATTGGATGGAATGGAACAAAGGATGGTCATCAGGATGGAAACAATTATAATTGGGGAGGTAATTTGGTATCCCATCAAATAATACAAGGGGATAATGGATTGCTAAGTACTATGCCGATTCAAAGTATTAATGAAAAAATGAATCATAATATGAATGTTACATCGCTGTACAATTCAGAAACCATCATCAAAGAAGACAGAACACTTCATTTTTCAGGAAAGGACTATGAAGTAGCATCTTATCCTAAAATAGATGGAAGTACTAAGATAACTGGTAAAATTAAATTAAATGATAACACCAATATTTTTGGATTTGCATTTAACTTAGGAGATAATAAGTTTGGTACGCTAAATTTCGTATTTGAGTTAATTTCATAATTTCTAACCCTTGAAATCAAAGGATTAGAAAAGGGTATAAAAAATAGTTTACCCCAATCCGATAAATAATTCGTCAAAATAATC
>JGI24712J26585_10000216_pt1 | contig 49014 bp, 39 predicted proteins | sample BioPla3DNA2_FD_26585 | JGI IMG/M metagenome (IMG submission 26585) | reverse complement strand
GTAGTTGTGATAAACTTTATTGACATGCTGTCGCATGCACGTACAGAACTCAAGATGATTAAGGAACTGATTACTGATGAATCATCCTTCCGTTCGCATACCCGCTCATGGTTCCTTCACTCACCGTTGTTCGAACTCCTAAAGCGCCTTTCACAGGAGAAAGTAAAAATAATACTGACTACCGACCATGGAACCATACGAGTACAGGATCCCGTCAAGGTAGTGGGAGACAGAGCAGTAAATACCAACCTCAGGTTTAAACAGGGTAAGAACCTTGCCTATGACGACAAGTCAATCTATGAAGTCAAGAAACCCGAGCAGATCTTCCTGCCAAGGCCCAACGTTTCTACAACCTATATCTTTGCGACCGGCAATACTTTCTTTGCCTATCCCAACAACTACAATTACTATGTAAACTATTACAAGGATACATTCCAGCATGGAGGTATTTCCATGGAAGAGATGATGGTTCCTTTTGTCGTTCTGGAGCCAAAGTCTTAGTTTTACATGCTAATTATTTGAGTAATGATCTTTTCGGCAAAAACACCTGAAGAACTTGGGGAGGCCGCCAGAGCTCTGGTGGCCTTGCTCGATGTACAACCGGTAGCTGCTTTCTACGGTGAGATGGGGGCAGGTAAAACAACCCTGATAAAACAGATTTGTAGGGAACTGAAGGTGCTTGACCCTGTCAGTAGTCCTTCTTTTGCAATTATAAATGAATACAGATGCGAAGACGGACGTCCCGTATATCACTTTGATCTGTACAGGATGAAAAAGCCTGAAGAGCTTTTTGATATAGGTGCGGATGAATACCTCTATGGGGGTGACATTTGTCTTATTGAATGGCCCGAAAAGGCAGAAAATCATATCCCATTTGAAAGGATTAACGTTAACCTCCAACTCCTTCCCGATGGTACCAGAGAGATCAGGATCAATAACACTACCCCCTGATATGCCGGCCAGTTAATATGCTTTTTCTAGAAAGGCATTCTTAATAATTTTGTATATTCGGGTAATCTAAAGACTTCAATAACATGACCAACATCGAGAAACGGGCATCTTTTATTGCAATCAGGTATACCCAGCACATCACCAGTGAAGAGATGCTTGAGGTGGGTCGGAAACAACGCTCGCTTACGATTGGGATACCTCTGGATACCGACAAATCGGAAAACAGGGTGTCGTTAACACCTCAGGGTGTGGAATTGCTTGTTGAGAATGGCCACAAGGTTGTCATTGAGTCTGGTGTTGGTGAAAGGGCAAATTATTTTGATAGGGATTTTGCTGAAGCAGGGGCCATCGTTGCAAGTGGTAAGGATGAAGTATTCAGATCAGATATCATACTTAAAATCTCCCCTCCGACTGAGGAGGAAATAGAAATGATGACAAATGATCAGGTCATCCTCTCCTACCTTCANTTTTCAAAGCAGACCAGAGAATCTATTGTCAAAATGATGAACAGGCGGATTAATGCAGTCGCCTATGAATTCATGCGTGATAATGAGGGTTGCTATCCTGTAATTCAGAGCATGAGTGAAATTGAAGGTTATGCTGCTATCAGCATTGCATCCGAATACCTTAGCAAGGCACATGGAGGGAAGGGAGTATTGCTTGGTGGAATCACCGGAGTTTCGCCCACTGAAGTTGTTATTATCGGAGCCGGCACTGCAGGCGAATTTGCTGCAAGAGCTGCACTTGGACTGGGCTGCCAGATCAAGGTGTTCGACAATTCCTATCAGAATCTCAGGGAACTTGAACGTAATCTGGGCCAGCGAGTGTTTACCTCTGTGCTGCATCCCCACGTACTTACAAAGGCATTAAAGTCTGCAGATGCCGTGGTGGCAAGTCTACGCTATTTTGAGAATGATACAGCTTTCTATATAACCTGTGAGCAGATTGAACAGATGAAACCAGGATCTGTGATAGTGGATCTTAGCATTGGCGACGGACGCTGCTTTGAATCCATGGCAGCGTCTTCTCACGATCCTGACAAACCATTTATAAACAAAAATGGTGTCATACACTATATGACACCAAACGTAGCTTCAAGGGTTTCACGTACCGCATCCATTGCACTAAGTAATATTATCGCACCCATTATTCTCAAAATGGCAAATGCCGGGGGTATTCACCAGCTAGTCAAGGAAGATCTGGGCGTAAGCAATGGCACCTACCTGTATAAAGGCATACTAACAAACCAATATATAGGTAACAGCCTTGGACTGCCATCCAAGGACATAGGCCTGCTACTTGCTGCTTTCTAAGCACAACTTATACTGCAACGACTTCCCTAACTACCGGAACCTTGGTTCTGATAACCATCTCAACCCCATTGCGAAGGGTCTGCATACTCATTGGGCAACCGTCACATGCACCTATAAGCTGAACCTTCAATATCCACTCATCAGTAAGATCAATGATGTTGATATCACCACCATCAGCCTGCAGATAAGGACGGATCTCATCCAGAGCAGCCGCCACCTCCTTCAAAACAATGTCTTTCTCGCTATTATCCATTACTCTATACCCCTCTTATTTTCTGTTAACTTCAACTATTTTCGTACGTGGCAGCNGGCTGTTGCGCTTCTCAACTGCTTCAACAACTGCATCAGCTAGTTTTGAGAATGCAACTCCTGTGATACTATCAGTATTAAGCGCTGCTGGCATACCTTCATCTCCACCCTCCCTGATACTTTGTACTATCGGGATTTCTCCAAGTAGCGGTGTGCCTGTCTCCTCTGCCAGTTTCCTGCATCCTCCCTGTCCAAAAATATAGTACCTGTTCTCAGGCAGCTCAGCAGGGGTAAACCATGCCATATTCTCCACAAGTCCCAATACCGGGACATTTATCTGTTTACCCTGAAACATACTGATACCCTTGCGTGCATCAGCAAGTGCAACATCCTGAGGTGTACTTACTACAACAGCTCCTGTCAAAGCAATTGTCTGCACTATGGTCAGGTGAATATCACCTGTGCCTGGAGGCAAGTCTATCAGCAAATAATCCAAATCACCCCACAGACCATCAGCTATCAGCTGCCTTACTGCAGAGGTTGCCATCGCCCCTCTCCATACAAGAGCATCAGTGGGATTGACAAAATATCCTATACTAAGCAGTTTTACACCATATTTCTCTACCGGGATAATCCTGTCCTTTCCATCAACCTTCTCTACATAGGGACGTGCATCTTCGGTAGCAAACATCTTAGGTACAGAAGGCCCGTAAATATCAGCATCAAGCAAACCTACACTGTATCCCTTAAGGGCAAGCGCAACCGCAAGGTTGCTGCTTACAGTAGATTTGCCAACTCCTCCCTTACCTGATGAGATAGCTACAATATTCTTTATCCCGCTCAAAGGGGGCTCCTCGATCTTCTTTACCTGCCTTGGCTTAACCTTGACATAAATATTACCCTTGATCTCAACACCGTCACCAATATAGGTCTCTATGGCCTTCTCGGCAGCACTTTTAATGGGACCTATCATGGGATCATTTGCGCGATCAAAAAGCAAGGAAAAACTGATTCGCTTGCCATCAATGCGGATATCATCCTCTACCATCTCCAGGCTGACAATATCCTTGCCCTTGCCAGGGTGAACCACATGCTTGAGAGCATCAAGCACCAGCTTCGGATAAAAGCTCATGTTGTTTTATTTAAACCAATTAAAAACTGTAGCAAAAATACTAAAATAAAAACGGATAGCAATAATCTGATTATTACAGATTCGGAATCTCCTTAATTGGATCCCAGAAAAGCATCTCAAAGCGCTGAACCTTGTCATCGACAACCTCAATCCCCTCCCTACGTAGCAGTTCCTCCATCGAGGCCCCCGACCTGAAGGCATGTTTTCCTGTAAGCATGCCGTTGCGGTTGACAACTCTGTGGGCCGGGACATCATCCAGTCTTGGCCCAAGATTATTCAATGCCCAACCCACCATTCGAGCAGCACCAGGGGAACCAATTGCAGCAGCAATGGCTCCATAGGAAGTTACCCTGCCCTCTGGAATCAGTCGAGCAACCTCATATACAAGATCAAAAAAGCCCTGATCTTTGGGTTTATCCTTGCTGGTCATCGAATGCAACTCTTCTGCCTGTGTTTCGGTAGTTGTCCCGGGGAATATCAACCTGCGGCTCAACAAGCGTATTCTTGTTGTCAAGTCTGAAACTCAAATACTTGATTGCCATACCCTGTCCAAGGAAACGCTCCTCGTAATACGTTCTCACTGACAGTATCTCATCCTCAAACCCGGAATTGTATAGATCTGATTGATCCGTAATCATTGTCAACCCATTATGGAGCACCAGCTCACGGGTATAGGTGTACATAAAGTTACTGTCGGTTTTAAGATGGATAATACCTCCTGGCTTTAGGAATCTGGCATATAACTCTAAAAACCTGCAGGCGGTAAGACGCTTGCGTGTCTTTTGCATCTGTGGATCGGGGAAGGTCAGCCAAATCTCATCAATCTCTGATGGAGCAAAGAAAGAACCTATCATCTCTATCCTGCTTCTGATAAAAGCAGCGTTCCTTAGACCCTCTTTGTACGCAGTACTTGCTCCATTGTACATTCTTGCCCCTTTGATGTCCACCCCAATAAAATTCTTGTCCGGATATTTCCTGGCAAGCGCAACAGTATATTCTCCCCTGCCACAACCAAGTTCCAAAACAACAGGATTGGTGTTGCCAAAAAACTCAGCAGACCACCTGCCTTTTAACTTGTAATCCGTCCTGAATACTTCGCTGAAATCAGCCTGAATCACGTTGGGAAGTTTGTCCATCTCGGCAAACTTCTCCAGTTTATTCATCTTCCTGGCCAAACTATTTCTCTGATTTGTTGATACGGAATTCCAGTTTACTTACTCCTCTGAGTTTCTCCTCTCGCATGCCTTGTCTGATTGCAAAGCGGTAATTCCCTGTGTGAGCCATTTTCACATAATCCCTGTATGAGGTATTAACAACATAGTTCTTACCCTTTTTCGCACCAACCCACTTACCACTACTCTCAGCTATTATGTAGTTAAGTGTGTCAGTGAACTGACTACCATTATCACTGCTCACCTCAAGGAAGAGCCAGATATTTGAATAAGGGTAGTCATCAGTATGGGTAATAGTCATACCGATATCAAGCAGGGAAATGGTATCGGTCAGCTCAACATCAAAATAAAGGGTGTCATTAATATCCCATCCGGTCTTGTCTATATCAATAGACTCCGAATAAATCACCCTGTCTGCACAGGAAGTGCAGACAGCAAGCAGTGTTAGCAATAAAAACCTAGTCATTACCATTGTTTGATATACCCTTGTTGTTGTTTGGTTTACCGGTACGGCGGGCCTTCTTTCTTCTCCTGTTATTATTGTTATTTCCCTTCTTTGCCTTATCGTCGAAGCGGGTTAGGCTTTCCTCTTCAATAACGTTTGCATATCCCGGTTCGCTCGGTCCCTTTTCCTTAACTTCAACCTCAGCTTCAAGCTCCTTGATTCTTATTCCTTTCTTGTTTAGCTTGAGATACTCTTTAACGCTGTCAACAGAAAGGGTTACTATATTGCCAGAACCTCCACTGTCCCTGCTAGAGCAGTACCACATCAAACGCTTAAACACATCTGTCTTAAGGTGGAAATAAAGTCCATCCTGTGTGTCAATAGGCGTGGATGTATCTGGGAAGTCCTGCTGTGCTTCTATATATGCATCAAGTTCATAGTTGAGGCAGCACTTCAACTTTCCACATTGACCGGCCAGCTTCTGTGGATTAAGAGAAATTTCCTGATACCTGGCTGCAGTAGTGCTAACTGACTTGAAGTTGGTTATCCAGGTTGAGCAACAAAGTTCCCTGCCACACGGTCCGATACCACCTATGCGCCCTGCCTCCTGGCGGGCGCCGATTTGCCTCATCTCTATCCTTACCTTGAAACGATCGGCAAGAACCTTGATAAGTTCCCTGAAGTCAACCCTTTCATCGGCTATATAGTAGAAAATCGCCTTTGTCCTGTCACCTTGATATTCAACATCCCCAATCTTCATATTAAGTCCCAGGTTCTGGGCAATTCGGCGGGACTCCAGCATGGTCTCTCTTTCAAGCCCCTTAGCTTCTTCCCACTTCTCAATATCAAGTTGCTTTGCCTTGCGATAGACGCGTTTAAACTCATAATTATCCGGAGAAACTCCGTTCTTCTTCATCTGAAGCAGCACCAAATCTCCAGTCAGACTTACTATACCAATGTCATGACCAGGCGATGCTTCCACCGCCACTACATCACCTTTGGCAAGTTTTAGTTGTGCAGAATTCTTGTAATACCCTTTGCGGGTGTTCTTAAACTGAACTTCAACAATATCGCAGTTTTGAACACTTTCAGGTAAATCCGCCAACCAGTCAAAAACATCCAGCTTGCCACACCTGTCACCACAGGAATCACATTTGCTTCCTGTTACGACTATATCTTGTTCGCTCATACGCTACATCAATTTGTGGGCTTGAAAGGCCCTGATTTATATTGTTTTCTCCCGTAAAGGGATATAAAAGACTTATGACTTGAACATCATCACCATCTTCAACGCCATGTCGAGCAATACAATTCTGGCGTTGCCATTTTGTTCAATGTGAGAATATGCCAATTTCAATTCTTCAGTCATATCCTCAATATTATTGTCATTAATAAAGGGGGAAAACTTCCTTACGAAGTCTTCCTCGCCAGGACTAAGATACACCAATTCAGGTTTTCTGAAATTATAAATATAACTTTCTCTCAGCATTCCTGTAGCATAATCTATAAATGCCTTCAATTTGTCGCGCGATAAAGGTGCTACCTCATCAACCCATTTCATAATATCAAACACCTTGCGCGAGTAAGTAGACCTCATAAGGCTTGTGAACATCTCAAAGAAAACACTCTGATCCCTGGATGAGCTAAGGTAATCAACTGCCCTTACATAGTTTCCTTTGGACAGGCGTGCAGCTAGATTTATCTCAGACTCAGAAAAATCATACTTCTGCTTCAAAGCCTCTACAAGACTCTCCGTTTCAATTGGAGGAATATTAAGCATTTGTGTACGGGAAAGGATAGTTGCAAGCAGAGACTGTGGATTCTCAGAAACCAGCAGGAAAACAGTACTTGTCGGTGGCTCCTCAAGGATCTTAAGCAACTTATTCGCACCACTGACATTCATGCGCTCGGGCAGCCATATTATCATAATCTTATAACGACCCTCAAAGTTCTTCATAGAGAGCTTGCGGAGTATCACAGCGCTCTCATCGTCATAGATCACACCCGACTTCTTACCATCTGAGATCCTGTCAAACCACTGTCCGGCACTGAAGTACTGGCGTTCAAGTACAAACTCCCTGAACTCCTTGATGCGGTCGTCACTTACTGCCTTACTCCCCTCCTTGATCACAGGAAAAACAAAGTGAATATCGGGGTGCACCATCTTAGATGCCTTGACGCAGGAACTGCAGGTACCACAGGCATCGTGCTCTCCCCTGTTCAAACAGTTAAGATATTGAGCATAGGCAAGTGCAAGCAGGAAGGAGCCAGTGCCTTCACCACCCGCAAAAAGCTGGGCATGACTTATGCGATCCTCCTTTACACTGCGCAACAAATGATCCTTTATCAACTGTTGGCCGGCTATATCCTTAAAAAACATTCTGTCTTGCCTTTATCCAGTCAAAGATATGAAATTACTGCTAACTTTGACTTCAAAAAAAGCAAATGCCCACATTTCTATTCGGCGAGATAATCTTTGGACCGGTTAACAGTCGCAGACTTGGTTGTTCACTGGGAATTAACCTCTTACCGGTCGACAGGAAGCTATGCTCGTTCGATTGCCTATATTGCGAATGCGGATTAAATCCCGATGTAGGAGCACCAAAAGCAGAATTACCCACGGTAGACGAAATCACTAAATATCTGGAGCTTAAACTCCAGGAGATGTCCGGCAGCGGCCGGCTGCCGGACGTACTGACCTTTGCCGGTAACGGTGAACCAACTCTTCATCCTGATTTTCCGGAAATCATCGATTCAACTTGTGTACTTAGAGATAAGTACTGTCCTTCAGCAAAAATAGCGGTACTATCCAATGGCTCAAGGATTGGTTCACCGCGTGTATTCAATGCACTGCTCAAGGTAGATGACAATATCCTGAAACTTGATGCAGGATCGGAAAATACAATAAAGCTGCTTGATCGACCATCAGGGAAATTCAATCTTCAATCCTATGTAGAAAATCTCAAACGCTTTGATGGAAAGGTGATAATACAGAGCCTTTTTATTAAGGGCCACTACAACGGGGAACTAATTGACAATAGTAGCGACCATGAAGTAGCTGAATGGCTAAAGCTTATAAAATACATCGCTCCGGGTGAGGTTATGGTTTATTCCATAGCCAGAGATACTCCTGTGGACACTCTCCAGAAGGTCGAAGGAAAGCGTCTCAAAGAAATTGCTTCGCTGGTAGAGAAGGAAGGTATCAAGGTTCAGCTAACCGAATAAGGCAGCTATGACAGAGAGTCCCATATACCAATTGCAGGCAACTAAAGTGCTTGTTTGCCCGCTCGACTGGGGACTGGGACATGCCACACGATGCATCCCCATCATCAGAATATTGACCTCAAGGGGTATCAAGGTCGTGGTAGCCTGCTCTCCTCAGCTTAAGCCACTCTTCATAAACGAAGTACCGGAGCTTGAGCTCGACACCTTCGAAGGTGCCCGGATAAGATATTCACGAAGCAGCCATCTTGTGCCAAGACTGCTGGCAGACCTGCCTCTCCTGCTTCTTTGGTACTTTCGGGAACGACGCTTCACTAAAACCCTTGTAACCAGACATAAAGCAGATTGCATTATTTCAGACAACAGGTATGGAGTAAGGCAAGGCGGGATAAAAAATATCTTAATAACTCATCAGTTAGCCCCAATTATGCCGCGGTTATTAAAGTGGGCAGAACCTATAGCAGCCTGGGTATTCCAAACTGTGATAAAATCCTTTGATGAATGCTGGGTACCCGACCTGCCAATGCCTGACTCGCTCGCAGGTTTATTGGTTCATCGCTATCCCCTCCCCTACAACGTAAGGTTCATCGGACCTCAGTCAAGATTTACCGACTGCGACAAACCAGATATATTTCGGTCCGAAAACCAGCAGGAGTCAACATCTGCTAATGAATATGAACTGCTAGGAATAGTTTCGGGACCCGAACCACAGCGCTCCATCCTACTCGATATAATGATAAGGCAGTTTTCTACATACTCCGGCAAAAGCCTTATTCTGACAGGCAGACCGGAACAGGGAGCTCCCAAAATAGTAAAAACAGACCAGGGACCTGATCTGGCACCTCATCTTGAGACTGCACAATTAAAAGCCTTGCTTACACGCACTCCCTACATAGTATGCAGATCAGGGTACTCTACAATTATGGACCTCTATTACCTGGGCAGATCAGCCATTATCATTCCAACTCCCGGACAGACTGAACAGGAGTATCTTTCTCAATATCATTCTTCCAGACATCTTGCCATTAGTCAGGATGAATTTGTCACAGCTACACTTAGCTCACTGTTGGAAAGGCTATTACGGTTGTAGCACCATGGGCACAAATACTTCATCCTGTTGAAATTCAACACATTTCACAACTGAAAGTACTCGTCATAATATTTAATATTTTCGTCAAAACACTGTAACATTTTCACAGTATTCCCATATAAGAATGCAGTTATTTGAAAAACCAACTTTAATTCTGTTCTTATGCAGGTTTGGATACTATCTCTCAGTGCACTGATATGCCTGACTGCAATTGTTGCATACAGATACATGATACCGGATCTTATCAGGAAAAAAGCTCAGCGTCACCTGAGAGATTTAATCTTTCCGGAAGGCGAACAGCAAATGCAGGTTATTCTGAAATCTTTCCGCGAATTCACTTGTAACAGATTCTCAGAAGAAGAACTGCTGGATTATTATATGAAGATAAAAGGGCTTCAAAACATGAACTCAGGGTTATACTCTGACTTCTGGGTAAAAAAATACCTTATGAGTCCCACATTAATCAAGTTAAACTACTTTGAACAGGTTCAGTTTTACCAGAACTTTATCTGCATCACAAAGGTATCGTCCGAAACAAGCCCAAAGAAAAAATCAAAGAAATCCACCCCTGTACAGGAAGTATTTGAAAGCAGATTTGAACTTCCAGATTCACTCTCTCTTGAGAGCATTGCGCTGAAGCAGTAAATCTTATTTGCCTAAGATCTCGGCAGTGATTGGGTTGCGCAGACCTTGTGCATCAACAAACACAGCCTTCACAGATCCGACAAGAATCTTTGCCTCAACCAGAATAGGAATACGAGCATTATCATCAGTCATCCATACTGTCATATCTTCACCCGCATTAAAGATGGTTCCCTCAACTAGCAAGGGAGTGAACTTAAGACAACGAAAACGTCTGCCATCACGGGTCTTAATCTCTTCCCGCCCAAGGTATCTGATATAGAGATCAAATACCTCTCCATCAACAATCATCACTATAGGGATCTTATCTCCTGGTTTATATTTTGAGAAATCCAGGTTACGGGCATAATAGACAAGGCTTACTATGTCCAGACCGCACTCAGGCCAGTCAATGGTCTTGTAAATAGGAGCTCCACCTTCCTTGCTGATTTTAGTATTTATCTTCCTCTTGTCCTTATCAAATGAATAGTATTCATATGCTTTATAAGAGCCCTCCTGAGTACTTCTTATAAATTCAAAGGGCGTCATACTGATTGGATCTACAAAAGACTGAAAGGTATCTCTGACCATGAATAATTTGTCGTAACCCTTGTGGGTTACGCCTACTGCTTTAAAATGATATGCAGGCTTGCTGTCTTTTTTTACTGAATCAACGGTGAATGTTACAAGACCTGCATTTAACCATATAAAACCCCAGTTGTAAACAGCATTATATGTCACTTTTTCTCCGTCCTTAAAAACGAAGTTGGTAACAGTGCAGTTACCATTACCCTTTAGCAATGAAGGGCTCAATAACAACGATAGCAATACCGTTGTCAGCACTCTTGTCATATTGGTTCGCCCCATATTTAATGCTATTTATTTCTTGAAGACTGCGACTTTCTCATTCTGGCAACAAAGTCATAAATATCAAAGGTCGAAGGATCAAAGTTTATGAAATGATCCCAGTTTGCTCTGGCATTTATGTATTCAGGATAGTAATATAGTTTCTCAGGCTGAATACCTTTTTCAAAATCACCAACATCCCACTTGCCATTACCATTCACGTCCTCAACAATTCTGATAAGGTAATCTCCAGGCCTCAGATATCTAAATCCCATCTTGCCATTTGTTGGTACTTTGGAAGTCCTTACAATNTTCTCNTGCCTGTCGAGCACTTCAAGNACCCAGGATTTATCAGGCTGAGCTACCTCTATATACAGTGTAGCATAGGTATCAGCAGCACTTACAGTAAAACGCTGCCTTACAGGCTTGTTTGATACACCATAAATATCTGTAAAAGCTGCTGAATCTATTTCAACTACATAGGCAGAACCGGCCTCGCGCTTAAAATCAACTGCGTATTGTCGTATATAGATGCTGTCTTTTACGAGTCTGATATCAACAGGAACCAGGGTGCTATCAAGCTCCTGAGACAGTCTTATTGCATTGCCGTCTGCCTTATCCAAGGGAGTAGGGAAGGTCAGTGTCAACCTGTCAAGTATCCCAAATGTTGGCTTTATACCATCAACTCTTAGCGATGGGAGTTCAACCTGCTCATCATCCTTTTTACGCCCTCTTCCTTCACGCTGACTTCCTCCATAGTCAATAAAAAAAGCATTGATTGTGTCGTTCTTCCATTCTGGTTGTTTAAGCGAGTCAAGCACCTGATATCTCAAATGCAACAGCAATGAATCAGAATTAATCAATACACTATCCCTAAGCCAAACTGTAATGCTATCATTTCGCGGCGAATTCTCAAGTATAAATAAATCAGCATCTTCTCTGCCTACAACCTTTACTTCGGCCTTTACATCCATTGGCCTGCTGAAATACAGNTCCGCCTTGTTGCGAGCTGGACGCTTATAATCTGTCAGGTAAGGGGCTACATTATCCTCCTGAAACATAAAGAGACGCAAACTATCTGGCAGAAACGCAGGTACCTGTACCACAACAGCTGAGTCACTTCCTACCGAGTCAATCCTCTCATGAAAGCCATAGTATGGTGTAATGATCTCATCATACCAGGCTATCCTCTCACCNGGCTGATCGTACTTGTAATTTCTGTTGGCATCCTCAAGTGCATACAACTTATATCCAATTGGAGCCAGGTTCTTTATCGAGAAATATCCTTCCGCATTAGTTCTTGTGACCCGCAGGGGCACAAGAGTACGAAAGGCCGAGTCAGCATGATTNGAATAAACCATTACCAAAGCATTGGCTACCGGAGAAAGGTCTGATGCGTCCAATAAATGGCCGGAAATAGCCATACTATCAATGTAGTCTCCCGTCGAGAAAGAAAATGCAAAATTCTCTAAGACATTCCCTTCATTGTTGTCCTTGATTGCATCAGCAAAATCAAGTGTGTAGGTTGCATTGGGTTGAAGATCTTCCTGAAACTTAACAATCATGGTCTTACCGCGGGTGGTAACAGCAGGCTGCTTGTTGACTGGTGGTGACACCATCAGCTTTTGAAAAATGTCTGAGACCTGGATTATTTCGTTAAATTCAATTCTGATCTCATCTCCAAGAAAACTCAGAGAATTAGCTGCAGGTATTGACTTAACCATATAGGGTGGCTCTTCATCCTTTGGTCCCCCAGTAGGCATGCCAGTACTTGCACAACCCCAAAACCCAATAATCAAGGTCAAAAACAGCCCAAGCTGAACCAGCCCTCTATATCTGAATAACAACATATGTCTAAACCACTGTTTCAGTTTCATCCAACCTGCAGTTTTATATCATTTTAAAGTAACAAAGGTAAAAACTTTATTAATTCAGAACTTAAAACATATAGACAGTAAGCATAAATCATACCTTAATATTGCCCGAAAGGCAAAATGTGATATTTTTGTCCTGTATAATGCAGGAAATTATGGAAACGTCAAATAACACTACACCCAATAAAAACAGGAAGCTGATTGCAGCTGCAATAACTGCCGGAATACTGCTGGTTGTGATTTCCCTGTTATTTATTTTTCAAAACAGGCAACTTAACACTATTGTTGAGAATCTGAATGAGGAAAAGGATATTCTGACAGAAGAATATCAGAGCCTGGTTATGAATTACGACTCTCTTCAAAGCGACAATGACTCTATCAATTATCTCCTGCAAATAGAAAGGGACAGGGTAGCTCAGCTTATTGAAGAGATAAAGACAGTAAAGGCTACGAATACTGCTAAAATCAGAGAGTACCAGAAAGAACTATCAACTCTCAGAGGTGTATTAAGATCCTATATTGTACAGATTGATTCTCTAAACGCCCGTAATCAGGAACTAACACAGGAGAANCTTGAGCACAGGAGAAGATACAACCAGATTCAAAGTTCATATAAACAGTTGGAAGAGGTTAAGGCAGAGCTTGAACAGAAGGTTACTATCGCCAGCAGACTTGATGTTACAAATACTGAGGTAACGGGACTTACCGCCTCTGAACGCAAAAGCGACCGCGCCAACAGGGTAACAAAAATCAGAGTCTGTTTCACCGTTCTAAAGAACGTGACTTCACCTGTGGGTATGAAAGATTTCTATCTTCGTATCGAAAGACCTGATGGCCAATTACTTACCCACTCCCTGGACGACAGGTTCAGATTTGAGGATTCAGACATCAACTATTCTGCAAAAAGATCTATAGAATATGGTGGTGAAGAAGTAGATGTATGCATCTTCTATAATGCTGATGCAGGTGAACTACAATCAGGCGAATACATCTGCGATATATTCGCTGATGGCTTTCACCTGAAAACAGTGCGTTTTTCTCTTCGCTAGTCCTTAATGNTCGTGATTGAACTTGTAGGGAGTCAGCTGATATACGTAATAATTTAACCAGTTGGAATATAACAGGTGGGCATGACCTCGCCAGTTTACAGCAGGCTCACCTTCTGGGTTGTCATTGCTGTAATAATTCTCTGGCACTGCAATCTCCATTCCCTTGTTTACATCCCTCCAGTATTCCTCGGCAAGAGTATTACGATCATATTCAGGGTGACCTGTTACAAATATCTGCTTTCTATCCTCTGATACAACTATATATACTCCTGCTTCAGGCGATTCACTTAAGATAACCAATCCTTTCGTATTCCTTATTTCGTCAGCACGAACCTCTGTATATCTTGAGTGTGGAGCATAGTACCAATCGTCAAAACCCCTAAGCAGAGGTTCGGTAGGCACTTCCACACTATGACTGAAGACCCCGAACATCTTCTTATGCAATTCATACTTTTTGATACCATAATGATAATAGAGACCGGCCTGTGCTCCCCAACAGATATGGAATGTTGAAGTAACATGCTGCTTGCTCCACTCCATTATTTCACAGAGTTCCTTCCAGTAATTAACNGCCTCAAATTCCATCAGCTCAACAGGAGCTCCTGTGATTATCAAACCGTCAAAGTATCGGGTTTTAACCTCATCAAAGGTCTTATAAAACGCCAGTAAATGTTCCTGAGAGGTATGTTTATGTGCATGCGAAGATNCCATCATAAGTTCAACCTCTACCTGCAAGGGGGAATTTGACAATACCCTGAGCAGATGAGCCTCCGTTACGCTTTTCAACGGCATCAGATTCAATATAAGTATTTTCAATGGTCTAATGTCCTGCGACTGCGCACGACTCTGACTCATAACAAATACATTCTCCGCCTCCAAAAGTGATTTTGCAGGTAGAGAATCAGGAATGTTAACCGGCATATCTTTTTACCTCTTAATTCTTTACTAAACCGTAAAAGAAAATGTTTAAGATGTTGTCCAACTGGCCACTCAAATCCTGAACACTTGTGGATCCTCTGAAAAGGGGAATTTCAAGTCCACGCAGTACAACAGCAATACTCATTGCACCAAGTTGTATATCCCTGATGTTAAAGACTCCGTTGCGAACTCCGACTTCAAGAATGGTCTTCAGATAGGCCTCTTCGACAGACTCTCCTTTCTTCCTATTTGCACCCAGAAAGTTGTACTCCCCGTAAAAATCTTCCTTTAATACCTTCTGGTAATTGGCAAGCTGACTAATTGTCTGCATACGGACTATTACATAATTACGCAGCTTATCCTTTGGGNTTAAATCCGAGTCCACGACCTCCTTCAGTTTCTTGAAGAGGATTTCAGACTCAGAATCAATTACAGCCTGGAAAATATCCTCCTTATTTTTGAAATAGTAATAAAGAGAACTTTTTCCCTTTCTAAGAGCCNTTGCAATGTCTTCCATCGTGGTTTTCTTGAAACCATAACGTGCAAACAAATCCCTGGCTGCATCAAGAATGGCACTCCTGTTAGCATCCTGTGAAGGTGTAAGTGAACTGCTTTCCAAACTCATATTTCAATTTTTTACTTTATAACACGCAAGTTTGAAAATTGTTTCGTAAACGCTCTCTAACAGCGTGTTTTATCAATAATACGAGTCATCAGACTGATTAAGGTGCTAACGTAAAGTCTAGCTGACGTTTTTCAAGATTAGCCTTAAGTACTTGAATCTTTACTGCGTCGCCAAGCTGGAACTTACGTTTATATCGTCTTCCGACCAGCATGTAATTTTCCTCATCAAAGGTATAATAATCATCATCTAGCTCCCTGACAGGAATCAAACCCTCACATTTGCTGTCAACCAATTCAACGTAAACACCCCACTCACTAACTCCCGAAATCACTCCATCAAACACTTCACCCACACGATCCTTAAGGAATTCTACCTGTTTGTATTTTATTGATGCACGTTCAGCATCTGCAGCACGCTGCTCCATCTCTGAACAATGCTCGCACATTTCCTCATACTTGTCAGCCGGCACACTCTTATCTCCATCCATATATCTCTGCAACAAACGATGCGCCATCATATCAGGATAGCGTCGAATTGGAGACGTAAAATGTGAATAATGCCTGAAAGCAAGTCCATAATGACCAATATTACGGGTTGAATAAACAGCCTTGGCCATTGTCCTCACAGCCAGTGTTTCAACTATATTCTGCTCACTACGACCNTTTACCGACTTCAACAATCGGTTCAATGCCTGACTGAGGCTTTCCTTTGGTTCCGGATTAGCATCCAGTCCAAATTTCCTGACAAATTTAGCAAAAGCTTCGAATTTATCTGTATCAGGTACATCATGAATACGATACACAAAGGTCTTGGGCTCACTTTTCTTATTCTTCTCAAGTTCGTTTGTTGCTATCAACTCAGCCACACGCTTGTTGGCCATAAGCATAAATTCCTCGATAAGATTGTTAGCCTCCTTGGACTCTTTGAAGTACACTGATATTGGTTTGCCTTTCTCGTCAAGCTGGAATCTGACCTCTACCCTTTCAAAATTGATTGCGCCTTTACGATATCGTCCAGCCCGAAGTTCTTTTGCAATAGAGTTAAGCACCTTCAGTTCTTCTGCAAAAGGCCCCTCNCCTGTTTCAATAACAAGCTGTGCCTCTTCATAGGTAAACCTCTTGTCGGAATGTATTATAGTCCTTCCTATCCATGACTCCTGAACATGCCCCTGGCCATTCATCTTGAATACTGCAGAAAAGCAAAGCTTGTCCTCTCCTGGACGGAGTGAGCAAAGGTAATTGCTAAGACGTTCGGGCAGCATAGGTACAGTACGGTCAACTAGATACACAGAGGTTGCCCTTTCATAGGCCTCATTATCTATCACCGAGTCGGGCTTTACATAATGAGTCACATCAGCGATGTGAACTCCAATCTCCCACAAATCTTCACCTAGTTGCTGAATAGAAAGGGCATCATCAAAGTCCTTTGCATCTACCGGGTCTATAGTGAAGGTGGTGACATTTCTGAAATCTCTTCGCTTTGCTATCTCCTCCTTTGTTATTGCATCGGGGATCTTTTCCGCTGCCACAATTGCTTCTTCCGGATATGAATATGGAAGATTGAATTCGGCAAGGATGGCGTGCATTTCAGCATCATTATCTCCTACGTCCCCCAATACATCAACGACCTCACCAACCGGATTCTTGGCACCTACAGGCCATTCGACTATCCGTACAACGGCCTTCTGGCCGTTGACGGCACCCTTGAGTTTGTTCTTTGGAATGAAAATATCTCTATTGATTACCTTCCAGTCACAAACCAGGAATGCAAAATGTTCACTAACCTGAAGCTGACCGACAAAGAGCTCTCTCTTTCTCTTTATTATCTCAACGATCTCTCCCTCCAACTGGCGACGCTTCTTACGGGCNAACAGCAGTACCTTGACTTTGTCCCCATGCAAAGCTCCNTTAAGGTTAGCCTGTGACACAAATATATCCTCTCCGCCTTCATCGGGTACTATATAAGCCGAACCTGCAGCCGTCATATCCACAGTACCGGTAATCTGAGCTGCTAAAGAAAGTAGCTTGTACTTCCCGGGTACAACCTCACTCAATATACCCTCCTCAGTCATTTCAAGCAAAAGCATCTCAACAAGTTGACGACTGCTTTTCTTGGTCAAACCCATCGCTGCAGATACCTGCTTATAGTTTAAGGACCTTTTGGGATTAGCATTAAATACATCCAGTATTTCCTCCCTAAGTGCAGGTCGATTTGCCCGCTTTTCTTTTTCTTGTCCCATATACTATCCTGAAATTAATAATATGCCATTTCAACCAAAGGTAATAAAATATCACTCCAGGGCCGATATTTATGTAAAAATCCTAAAAAGAAAAGACTAGATAATACAATATCATAGCGGCGCTTTAATATTTTTGTATCTTTACGGCTCGATTTTAAAATCCTATAAATTAATATTATATGTCAAAGATTGATGCATACAATTTTGCCGGCAAAAAAGCTATTGTACGCGTGGACTTTAATGTTCCGCTAAATGCCGAGTTTCAGGTCACCGACGATACCCGCATTCGCGCTGCAGTTCCTACAATCAGCAAGATACTGAAAGATGGAGGTTCTGCCATCATCATGTCACACCTTGGCCGTCCAAAGGGTAAGTTCAACAGCGACTTTTCTCTTAAGCATATTCAGGCTCACATGGCAAAGGTAATAGGTACAGAAGTAATTTTTGCTACTGACTGCGTTGGCCCTGATGCAAAAGCAAAGGCAGCTGCCCTGAAGCCAGGCCAGGTTCTGCTGCTCGAAAACCTCCGCTTCCACCTCGAAGAAGAAGGTAAGCCAAAACTTGCTGACGATGCAAGCGAAGACGAAAAGAAGGCTGCAAAGGCTGAAATGAAGGAAAAGCAAAAAGAATTTTCAAAGACCCTTGCTTCTCTGGCTGATGTATATGTAAATGATGCTTTCGGTACTGCTCACCGTGCCCACGCCTCTACTGCAATCATTGCAGATTATTTCGATGCTGACAATAAGATGTTCGGTTACCTGATCGAAAGCGAAGTTGAAAGCCTCGACAAAGTTATTAAGAATCCTAAGCGTCCATTTACTGCTATCATGGGTGGAGCAAAGGTTTCTTCAAAAATCACAATTATCGAAAACCTGCTTGACAAGGTTGATAACCTTATCCTTGGTGGTGGTATGACCTTCACATTTTACAAGGCTCATGGCGGTAAAATCGGTTCTTCTCTTTGCGAAGACGAATACATCCAACTAGCTCTTGACCTTGAAAAGAAGGCTGCTGAGAAGGGTGTTAAGATCTACATGGCTAATGACATAATTGCTGCTGATAAGTTTGCTGCAGACGCCAACACTCAAATCTGCGAATCCAGCAATATCCCTGATGGATGGCTGGGTCTAGATGCAGGTCCTGAATCTATCAAGGAAATGAAGGAGATTATTGAAAACTCTGCTACTATCCTTTGGAATGGTCCCGTAGGTGTATTCGAAATGGACAAGTTTGCTGAAGGTTCAAAGGCAGTTGGTGAGGCTATCGTAGCTGCTACCAAGAAGGGTGCCTTCTCTCTCGTTGGAGGTGGTGACTCTGTAGCCTGTGTTAACAAATTCGGCTTTGCTGACGGAGTTAGCTATATCTCTACTGCTGGTGGCGCTCTTCTGGAATACCTTGAAGGCAAAGAACTTCCAGGTATCAAAGCTATCCGCGGATAATAAGACCAATAATGATACAATCAAAAGGCTGCCTCAGGGCAGCCTTTTTTATGGCATTACCAGCCACTTAAGTGTCATCTGGGCTGTCGCTTTCATATGAATCAGATCAGCTCCACTTATATTTATAATTCCACATTTATTCCCCTCCCTTATTGCTCCAAGCTCTTTCAATCCTGCCAGACCGCCAGCCTTGTCACTTGAAAGTGACAGCAACCCGATCCAGTCAGCCTGATTATAGCTTAAGCAATAGTCCTTTATTCTTGAAAACACAGGTACTGAATAATTATCCCTGGTCCTTGTAATTACCGGATGTAGGTCTGAATCAATACCCGGAATTGAAAGCGGGAAACTCGGATCCCCATCTGCACCGTAACGACCAAGTGCTACCGTTCCTCCTGCAAAATGAGCGTTGAGATTTCTTTTTTCATAATCAAATAGTTCAACACCTACAATATCTATTAACCCCGGGATAAGAAGACCTCCATACCATTCTAGTCCGGGCCTTTCCCTAAGTCCGGTGCCTCCACTATCCACAGAAAGAATCCGCCCCTCATCGTCTATTGTAAGAATAGGCCACGCAAGCATTTGCCCACCTTCCATGAGGGCAAAATGTGATCCAAGCATCCGCCTCTTCATCAGGAGAGTATTATTGTATTTGTACTTCTTCTGTTACCATTTGCAACTCGTCTGCACGAGTGCCCTTATTCTGTAGTTTCAGACTGTCACGGACAACTTTTATGCTGATTTCATCAATCTCAACAGAGGCCTTGTTTAAAGAATCCTGTAACAAAAGATTCCCTTCAATGTACTTTGGNAAAGTATCATTCTTAAGCTTAAGCATAAGCTCAGCAACTCGTCTTTGAAATGAGATATCAATACTCTTGTATACAGTATCAGCGACACTGTCATTGTAAAAGGCAGAAAGCATTATCCTAGTATTACGGCTCTCATCGTCATNAAGAAACTTGTATCCTGCACTAAAGCGTATTGCACCTGCCAGATTAAGCGTATCAACATCAATCCTGAAAAGATGACCCGTAGCTAAAGTATCAAGGTTACTAATCTTAATACTTGATGAACCCTGCCAAAGGTTTCCATTCTTCAATTTCTCTGCCTCATTCAATGCCTGCTCCAGAGCCAACCTTTCCCTCTCCATAAGAATCTTCACATCTGCCTCTGCCTGACTGAGTCTCTCAATCACCATCTCATAGACTTTATCATATAGCTGAGGGTTAGAAACATACCATCGACGGATGGTATCAAACTCAGCCGTCGTTAGTCCATGCTTTTCAAGTACATACTTATATGACCCGCTAATATCTGAGTTTCCAGAAATTCTGTACCCCGGCATATAAATCAGAGTAGCATCCGCCATATGTATATCTGCCAGAATCTCTGCCATTTCCTTAGGCCGTGGATATCCTTTGGGCACTTTGTATCTGTTACAGGCTGTAACTGATAAAGCAACTATTAGTATTGANAAATACAATCTGACCTTCAACATTGTCTCTGTTTTCTACACGTAAACTATTATTTCCCGTCCCCTCTAAACATTGTTCTGATCGTCTTAAAGAATAGGACAAAATCCAGTTTCAACGACCAGTTATCTATATACTCCAGATCCATCTTCATCCACTCGTCAAATGGAATATTATTCCTGCCTGACACCTGCCAGATACACGTAATGCCGGGTTTCATGGATAACCTCCTCAACTGCCATCTCTCATATTCNTTGACCTCATCTGGTATAGGAGGCCTTGGTCCAACTATTGACATTTCACCCATCAACACATTATAAAACTGAGGTAATTCATCCAGGCTTGTCTTACGAAGGAAATGGCCCACTTTAGTAATTCTTGGATCATCTGTCATCTTGAAAACAGGGCCATCCATCTCATTCTTTTCTTTCAGACTATCTTTAAGCTCTTCAGCATTTGCCACCATAGTACGAAATTTATGGAGCATAAATCGACGCCCCCTTAGTCCTACCCTTTTCTGACTGAAAAAAATCGGACCTTTGGAATCAATCTTGATAGCCAGCCCAATAATCACAAACAAAGGTGACAGAACGACTAGTACAATGGCAGAAAACACTCTGTCGAAAATATCTTTCAGACGTAAAGACAGATAGTTTACCGGTGTATTTGAGATTGTAAGTAAGGGCGATGTTCCAANATAATGCAGCTGCGTTTTGTTGGCAAGCATTGTAAAGAAAGGAGAATAAAGTCTGAAAACAACACCTATCTCAGAGCATATCTGAACATAGGTCTCCAATAACCTTGGATCAAGGGCTTCCTTGCAGACTATGACCTCATCAATTGTCTTGTCTCTGAGAAGCTGTTCCAGATCAGTACCTTCATCCAGCACTGGAGCCACATCTGGAAAACTCATATGTGCAGAGCCATCTCCAATTATAGCTACAATTTTATAGCCCCATTCCGGATGACCTGTCAGCTGACGAATAAGAGAAGCAGCCGATTTATCTCCGATAAGCAATACATTCAGGTAGTTATAACCCTTTCGTCTTACCCTCTTGAGTAAGTAATAAATAAAAGTCTTAAAGTGGAAGGTTAAAACAAGATCAAACAGTGCAAAGACAAGGAAAAGTCCAACACCCAGATAGAAAAGATTGAATGCCCAGGCTGATACAACAAGTAAAATTGNACCTACAACCGAAAGGCCTAAGCAACTTAACAGAACCATTGAATACGGTCTGGAACGATATAATACATTTGTCCCAAACCCATTTGAAAGAAGAGTCCAAAAAATTATTATAAGCAACTGTAATATTACGCTATCCTTCTGGTGAAGTATTGATATTTTCCCATACTCAAAATACAGCGCAATATTAAAACTGATAAGGGCCAGAACAACATCTGCCATTGTAGAAATAGCATTGATTGTCTTTGCTTTTTCTTTGAGCATCCTGAATTCCGTTTAGCTTGCACGAAGATAGTTTATAAACACGACTTAGTACATGAAATTTTAAATGTTTTTCACATAAGCCTATCTGAATTGTTTTATCAATCCTACAGATACACCCAGAGATTTTGAAAGCGCTCCAACATCAACGCCAAGCATTCCATGAATGCTCAATCCATTCAACTTTGATGGACTCCATTCCATACCCATACTTCCATAAAACTGATCCTTTCCTCCTTTGAAAAAGTAACTGGGAGTTTCAACCCATGTATAACGTCCAGTGTACTGATGTACATAAGAACCGTAGTTGCGTGTAATACTCATCATAAGATCCCACGATACCTCATCGCTAAAATCACCTGCAGCTCCAATATGAATAGCGCGAAAACGGTCGCCTACCAGCTGGTAATATGTTTCCCGTGCTCCAAGTTCAGGCTCTAAATGAGCAATCTGAGAATAGGACAGAATAAATGGAGACCCCATAACCATACCATAGTGAGTCCATCCAGCGGGATAAAGTCCGTTATTCATGTACCAATCCCTTCCTCCAAATCTATATCCATAATTCGTATTTTCCTTTAGATACTTCTCTACCTCCTCTTTTGTATAAGATCCAGGATTTTCAACTCCAAGCTTCCTCATAACATCTTCTCTGAATGCAGGATCTTCAAGTTGATACAATACAACCAGAAATGGCCNTACATTGCCATTCTCATCAGTGTAATGAAAGTATGCATCAGGCATGCCTTTGCCAGACTGATATACTGTATTAACCCATTCGATAGTCAGAGCACTAATAAGGCCTTTTTTCGAAGAAGTCCATGTAAGACCTGCTATCTGATCCCTGTTCCTGACAAAGGGCTTCATCCCCGAACCATCAGCAAATGGCATCTGATAATAAAAGCGATACTCCCCATTCTCATTCGAATAATACACCCCAATGTCGTATAAACCCATATGGGCTCCAGCGGCATTTGTCATTTCGCCTCCGCCCAACTTACTTGACCCTTTAGCAAAGATCGAGTTCCAAAAATCGATAGGAATTTTCTCGCCGTTAGAATAGTAGCCACCCATCAAAACAGAATGATTCAATCCTGCATAGGGCTTCAACTTTCCCCCATCCCATCGCATAGGCATATTTCTCATGTAACATTACATCTCTGTGGAACTTGACAGCACCCCTGTACTCATCATCCATGAANCCATGGCTCACCTCACCTTTTATCTCGATTCGTCTGAGTACTCCCGGAAGCTTGGTATACTCCGGAATACCTATGGTTATTCGATCAACTGGTCTGGCATTAGAGCCATACAAAAATGAACCGCTTCCCTTATAACCGTGTTCGAAAACTGGGCTAAAAACATGGCGACCTGCCTTAAGGCTTAGAAATTTCCAGTCAATGCCAAGTGAATAGCCATGAAGATAGCCCCCGAAATGTTTGCTGTTATAATCAGCTTCCAGATGACCGCAAACTGAGATATTNTGACCAACATGAAAATCCCCCTTGAAAGAGGCAATGCCAAGAAAGGGAGCCTTACCTGATATACCCCACCTTCCCTCCTGCCCGGCATATAGCCATAATGGGGTGGTTTCTCCCGAAACTATCATGGAATATGTTGCAAGCTTACCCTGAACATTCAGCTTACCAACTGCATGAGTTGTAAGTGAAAACAATGAAAATAAAATCAACAGGTTATTTCTCATGAGGTACATGGATTTACTGACAATGCGGCAAAGTGAATTAAGGAACTTGACCATTTGGTAAAATTATGACAAGAAAACGAATATGTAAATTTTAATTATTACAACCTCCATCCGATACTGATTTATTACTTTTGACGAAAATTTGATTATATGCTAGNTTTTGATTTTATTGAAATGTTATCGGCCTTCATTGTTTTGTTTGCCGTAATCGANATTCTCGGTTCTATACCGATTGTGCTTGATATCCGTGATAAGGGAGGTAGAATTGATGCATGGAAGGCAGCCCCTGTTTCCTTTATCATACTTATTGTTTTTCTGTTCCTGGGAGAGGCTCTCCTTGGACTATTTGGGGTTGACTTATCATCATTTGCAATTGCCGGTTCATTGATACTTATGATTATGGCCATTGAGATGATACTAGGGGTTCAAATCTTCAAACACGACTCCCCTACAGGTGCATCCATAGTTCCTATTGCATTCCCGCTTATAGCCGGAGCAGGTTCATTTACGACCCTGCTGGCCTTGCGTGCTGAGTTTGCCCTGTCAACAATTATTGTTGCATTATTTCTGAATATAGTCGTGGTATTTTTCGTGCTTCACTATACCGATAAAATCAAGCATATTGCAGGTGCCGGTGGTGTATATGTACTCAAGAAATTTTTCGGCATAATCCTTATGGCTATGTCAATAAGGCTCTTTATGTCAAACTTTGCTTCCCTGCTTGTCGAAATGATAGATCATTTCAAAGGGTTGTAGAATAACTTCAACTATGCCTTATTATGTAGTGTGGGTAGGTGCCGAACCAGGTATCTACGACAACTGGAACGACTGTAGGAAAAGAATCATAGGCTTCCCCGGTGCCAGGTACAAGAAGTTCAACACTCTTGCCGAAGCTGAGGAAGCTTTTGGATCGTCACGCAGTTCAAAGCCAAAGGCCGTTAAACTCTCGGGTTTTGAATCTCCTATTCAGGATGCATTGGCCGTTGACGCAGCATGTAGCGGCAACCCCGGAGTTATGGAATATCGTGGGGTGCATGTCGGAAGCAGGCAGGAATGGTTTAACTTCAAGATCGAACTTGGAACCAACAATATTGGAGAGTTTCTTGGAATTGTTCACGGCCTTGCTTTTCAAAAACAACATAACCTAAACATCCCCATTTACAGTGATTCACAAATTGCTATAGGCTGGATAAAGGCAGGAAAATGCAAAACCAAACTAGCGGTAAACGAAAAAACAAAAAAGCTATTTGAAGTGATCAGGAGGGCTGAAGAATGGCTTGCTCATAATAGTTGGGATCAACCGCTGCTCAAATGGGAAACAAAACGATGGGGAGAGATTCCTGCCGACTTCGGCAGGAAATAATGAAGTCCAAAATATCATGAAAAGCCTGAGACCTGGCAGTTTATTGCATCATCAACGGCAGGTTGAAACAAACACGATGTCCCGTTTTTACCTTTCCATCATAGCGCTCTTCACTGCGTATATACCCAAAATCCGTCGGCCTGTTTTTTAATCCTTTTCCCTTGTAAATGTGACTAAAGGATACTGCGATTCCCATATTCCTGTATTTTTCTTCCAGGGACTTACAAGCATAATGGCAATTTCCTTCGGCACCATTGTCCTCAATTATTACCTCCAAAGCATTTCCCCGTCTCATAAATGCAATATCAAATTTGATCTTATCCTGAGACCTAAAGGCCATTATATCAGCAAGGGCATTCTCCAAAAATGGCTGTGATATCATCGAGGGTACAAGAATTGCTCCGGCATTCTGCATAACATTACTCTCTATTCTGTGTTCTATAGGCTTTCCAAGCATCTGATCCTGGACCCTCAGGAAAGACCTAAGGTAATCTATCTCCATACTTAGAGGTATCAGCTCCTGCCCGGAGAATTTCAGCACCTGTTCTATATGACGTGCTATCATATCCAGCTGATCAACAGCCCTTTCACTATCACCCACTTCGATACACTGTTTTACATTCTTAAGAGAGCTCAGCATCAGATCGGGATTACACTTTTCCTTCATTAGCTCCTTTTTCAGCTCTTCCACATTCTTCTGTTGCAATAGTCGGCGTCTTCTTTGGTAGGCTGACGCAAAAGCAATTACTGCGGAGACAGAAACTAAAATAATAAGACTCCAAAATAATCTTTCCCTCATAATAGCCTTCTTAATTCTATGGTCTCTCTCCTTAATCTGTCGCTCCAGTTCCATATCCATAACCCCTTTTGCATAGTCCGGGTTATCCTTAAGCATCTTGTCCCTCAGTGCAATATATCTCTCGAAATTAACGAGGGCACTATCATATTGCTCAATCTGCTTGTAAACCAAATATTCAGAATTCAGAAGATTTAGCAGCAACTCCTTCATTTCGTACTGCACAGCCAGGCCTTCAGCCTTTTTGTATAGGTAGATGGACTGAAGATACTCCCCCTTCTTTGCATAATTGTCTCCTAACATAGAATAGGTATTAACTTCTGCAAAACGGTCTCCCTCTGCTTTATTGATTACCAATGCCCGTTCAAGTATCCTTCCTGCCTCATCATACTTCTCCTGCCTCATCTTTAAGGAACCGATATTACTAAGCACTCTGGCCTCCATCGCATTATTCCGCTCCCTTCTGTAATACTCCAGAGCCTTTTCATAATTGNCAGCTGCCTCATCGAGTTGACCATATTCTGCATATACTGCTGCAATATTATTATAGACGCTCGCAGCCTCCTCCCATTCCTGTTCTTTGAGATAAACATCAAGGGCTTTTTGATACAGGTCGAGTGATTTGGCAAACTGCTCACCATGAGAAAAAACTATGGCCATATTCTGGTAACACTGAGCAATGCCGTATGAGTTGTTAATCTCAAGCTCTAGCTTAAGTGATTGGGAAAAGTTCTCAATAGATTCGTCAAAATCTCCCTGATAGTATTTAACCAGTCCAAGATTGTTATACGCTGCGCTTAGCCTTGCTGTATCATTTACATTCCTGTAAAACTCAATTGCACGAGAATACTGTTGGGAAGCTTCACTCCAATTACTTAGGGAATACTCCAGTTCGCCTCTGTAGAAAGCTGCATACGCAGCAAGAAGATCTGGATTATATCCTTCCAGGTCTTCAATCCTGTTTATTAGTTTCCTTGCTTCAGCTGCATTGACATCTATCGCCTCTACCACTAACTCAACAAGGTCTGCAAGCTTTTTTTCATCAGCTGCAGATGTAAGTTGTACCCCAACTACTGATAAAACAACAATGACTGAGATGCGCAGCATAGTAAAGGGGCGAATCATAGTCCNGTATCTATTAGATAGTATCGTAAAAATAATCAAATAGTTATAAAAATGAAATTCTCATACTTTATTTGCACTAATCTATCAGTTTGAGAATTTCTTCTGTAGCACCGCACATACTTTGTACATATTCTAGTGCAGCTTCCCCAGATTTCTTCAGATAATCTTTATTCTCATCATCCCATAANCTTTCCATAAGATTACCAAACTCCACACTGTCATTAATAGAAAAACCTGCGCCCTTTTCTTTGAGATCTATAGCTTCTTTGAACTTAAGGTGACGTGGTCCGAAAATCACAGGCATACCATAAGTAGCTGCTTCAAGTGTATTGTGTATGCCCTTGCCAAAGCCACCTCCCAGATATGCCACACTTCCATATCTGTATATTGCAGAAAGCAGTCCTATGGTATCAATTATAAGTACCCTGACATCAGCTCCGATCTCTCCCTTAACTTTGGTGTAATGGCAAACAGGAAGGGTAAAACGCCTCTCAAGCTGCTGAATATGTGACTCATCCACCATATGAGGAGCAATAATTAGCTTTACGTCCTTAGCTGAATTATTAATATAGCTTGCTATTATCTGTTCGTCAGCAGGCCATGTGCTACCGGCAACAAGTACTTTTGCCCCTGTGGCAAAATTTTCAACTACAGGAATTGGGTTGGCTGCTGCTGCAATGGCAGCAACCCTGTCAAAACGGGTATCTCCGGCAACTATATATGCCTTAATGCCAATCCCATCAAGGAGGGCGGCAGATTTCTCATCCTGAATATAAAAACACTTAACATTGTTCAGTATTTTCCTGAACCAGCCACCGTACCATTTGAAAAAGATCTGATCCTTACGGAATATTGCTGACACAAGATAAAGAGGAGTCCCCACTTCTTTCAACTCCCTGAAATAGTTGTACCAATACTCATACTTCACAAAGAAAACCATCCGCGGATTAACTGTACTGATAAATCTTTTTGCATTGGCTCTGGTATCTGATGGCAGGTAACAAACGACATCAGCTTCCTTGTAGTTCTTTCTGACTTCATAGCCTGAAGGAGAATAAAAGCTNAGAACTATCTTGTATGAAGGATTCTTTTTCCTGATGGCTTCAATCAACGGCCTTCCCTGTTCAAATTCGCCAAGAGAAGCACAGTGCACCCATATTACATCACCTTCAAGAGAGACTCCCCCAAGGGTATCCCACACAGTCTTTCTTCCCTTTACCAGTAGAGCAGCCCTTTTACTAAAAGGTGCTGCAAGGCTTACTGCCAAATCAAATAATGCTATTCCCAAATTATAGAATAAGTGCATCTTTTCGTTCTTTCATTTGATACACGCCAAAAATACAATAAGCTTGCCGAGTATCGCATATTTTGCCTCGAAAAATGAACAATGCTGTTAAAAACTTATATTTTTGCAGTTTTGTAAATACCAGAAGGATATGAGTATGGAATCCAGTACGATGCCTGGTGAAGATATCAGGAGCAATTTCGTAATTGAAGAAATAGAGAAGGACCTGGCAATGGGTCGTAACGGAGGTAAAATTCTTACACGTTTTCCACCTGAGCCCAACGGCTATCTACATATAGGGCATGCCAAGGCTATATGCCTCAATTTTGGCATAGCGGAGCGCTACAATGCTAAGTGTAATTTACGTTTTGACGACACCAACCCTGTCAAGGAAGACGTAGAATACATAGAATCAATCAAGGAAGACATTCAGTGGTTAGGATTTCAATGGGCTGATGAACCAAAATATGCATCCGATTATTTTGAGCAGCTTTATGAATGGGCTATCAAACTTATNAAGAAGGGATACGCCTATGTATGCCAACTTTCAGCCGAAGAGATAGCTGCCCAGAAAGGTACTCCTACCGAACCTGGTCAGGAAAGTCCCTATAGGAATCGTTCAGTTGAAGAGAACCTTGAACTCTTCGAAAGAATGAGAAAGGGTGAGTTTAAGGAAGGGGAGATGATTTTGAGGGCCAAAATAGATATGGCTTCTCCAAATATGCATATGCGTGACCCCATCATGTACAGGATCATCCACAAGAGCCACCACCGCACCGGTGACAAATGGTGTATCTACCCTATGTATGATTACACCCATGGGCAAAGCGACTTTATCGAAGGTATCACACACTCACTTTGNACCCTTGAGTTTGCCGTACACAGACCTCTATATGACTGGTTCCTCGACAAGATACTGGAAGACGAGCCCACTCCGGAGGTTAGAACAAGACAAATTGAGTTTGCCCGTCTTAATATCAATTATACTGTTATGAGCAAGCGTAAGCTGCTCGAACTTGTGCAACTGAAAGTAGTATCAGGTTGGGATGATCCCCGTATGCCAACTATTTCCGGCTTACGTCGCCGAGGCTATACTCCGGAATCTGTCAGGATGTTTGCCGAAAAGGTGGGAGTTGCAAAGCGTGACAATGTAATAGATATAGCACTCCTGGAACACTGCGTAAGGGAAGANCTAAACAAGAAAGCTACAAGGGTAAATGCAGTGCTTGATCCGATTAAAATGATAATCACAAATTATCCTGAGGATCAGGTTGAAATGCTCGAGACTGTCAATAATCCTGAAGACGAAACCATGGGCTCTCGTACAATTCCATTCTGTCGTGAGCTATACATTGAAAGGGATGACTTTATGGAAAATCCCCCAAAGAAGTACTTCAGGCTCGGTCCAGACAGGGAAGTACGTCTGAAAAGTGCGTACATAGTAAAGTGCGAAGGTTTCAAGAAGGATGACCAAGGTAATATAACTGAGATTTACTGTACCTACGATCCGGAAAGCCGTAGTGGTTCTGAAGGATCTGCACGAAAGGTCAAGGCGACCCTCCACTGGGTATCTGCAAGACATGCAATAGATGCAGAGGTAAGACTCTATGATAGACTCTTCCTCGATCCGGAACCAGATGGACATAAAGACAAGGATTTCAAAGAATTTCTGAATCCTGACTCTTTAAAAGTTCTAAATCACTGCAAACTGGAACCCATGCTTGCTGAANCCAAGCCTTTGGAACATTTCCAGTTCCAGCGCCTAGGGTATTTCTCCGTTGATCCCGGCTCCAAACCTGATATGCTTGTATTTAACAAGACTGTAGGACTTAAAGATACCTGGGCAAAAATCAGCAACAAGGAAGAGTAAAGTTCGGGTGTCCAAATTATAGGGGGAAGCGTAACCTTATTGATGCTTTAAATGTTTAAGCTATAATAAGATTACGCTTTTCTGTATTATATAAAAGGCCTTATGTACANGTATTCAGGAGCCCNAATATTCAGACCGGCAATAGTGGTATTAGTGCTGACATTTGCAGTGTATATAAACGTCGGTGGACAAAATTCTCTTGATGCTTCCGGTCAGAAGACAGGAAAATGGCAATACTTCAATAAAGAAGGACAACTTACCGAAGAGGGAGAATATCGTTCCGGAAAGAAGGAAGGTATATGGAAGGCTTTCTATCCGGATGGCACCGTCAAGTATGAAATCACCTTCAAAGATGGTGTAGCCAACGGTCCTGCAAAGTTTTACTTCCCCGACGGCTCTCTTTGGGAAGAAGGAACCTGGAAGGAGGCTTTCTGGGTAGGCGACTACCGACTCTACCATCCCGGAGGAAAACCCGCTTATGAATTTCATTACAATGACTGGGGGAAACGTGAGGGTGAACAGAAATACTACTATGCGGACGGAACTATCAAGTTCAGGGGCAAGTGGCAGGACGGGGCCATTGACGGCAAGGTTGAAGTATATGACTCTTCAGGAAAACTGCAGGCTATCAGGAATTACGAAAACGGAAGCTTTGAAAGCACAGATACCAAACCATCAGTTCTGCCTGAATCAAATGAACGTGAACCCGACCGTATAGTATCACCATTCCATGGAACCGGATACCACACTGCCTACAGACTGGATGGACGCATCTATCAAAAGGGATATTACCGTGAAGGCATATTATACGATGGAGAGGAATTCATCTATGACAGTAGTGGTGTCCTCAGACAGATAAGGGTTTATGAAAACGGCAAACTTGTCAGAATTAAATCNGGACGGGAAATTGAGGGTACTGCGCAATAAAAGCTCCAGATCAAAAGGAATGCTGTTTATGAATTGCCAAGACTTTAGGCTAAAAGCCTAAGGCTACAAAACTAAAATTTAGTATTTTAGCAGTTCTTTATAAACAGTCATTTTATGAGTTCCTTAGAGTTGAAGATTTTCAATACCCTTTCAAGGGAAAAAGAGATATTTAAACCCATAAATCCTCCTCACGTCGGACTTTATGTATGCGGCCCGACTGTCTATGGAGATGCACACCTGGGTCATGCACGTCCTGCAATCACCTTCGATATCCTTTTCAGATACCTGTCTCATCTCGGTTACAAAGTTCGCTACGTTCGAAACATTACTGACGTGGGGCACCTTGAGAACGACGCTGATGAAGGCGAGGATAAGATCGCAAAAAAAGCCAGACTTGAGCAAATGGAACCCATGGAAGTGGTACAGTACTTTACCTCAAGGTACCACGATGCCATGCATCTTCTGAACGTTAAGGATCCTTCCATAGAACCAAGGGCTTCAGGTCATATTATCGAACAACTGCAATTGGTTGATACCCTCCTGGAAAAGGGCTATGCATACGAGAGCGAAGGTTCGGTTTACTTTGACGTCGAACGTTACCATAAAGACTATAATTACGGAAAACTATCTGGCCGCGTATTAGAGGAGCTGTTTAGTACCACACGCGAACTTGAAGGTCAGTCAGGTAAGAAAAACAGTTTTGACTTTGCCCTCTGGAAAAAGGCTTCGCCAACTCACATTATGAGATGGCCGTCGCGTTTCAGCGACGGCTTCCCGGGCTGGCATCTGGAATGTACTGCAATGAGCACCCGCTATCTGGGCGAGCAGTTTGATATTCACGGTGGTGGCATGGACCTTTTATTCCCTCACCACGAATGCGAAATAGCTCAGGCTACGGCTGCCAACGGACAGGGGCCGGCTCGCTACTGGATGCACAATAATATGATAACTATCAATGGACAGAAGATGGGTAAGTCATTGGGTAATTTCATTACTCTTGACGAGTTCTTCTCAGGTAGTCACAAGCTGCTTGATCAGGCTTACTCTCCTATGACTATACGATTCTTTATCCTGCAGGCTCACTACCGTAGCACGGTTGACTTCTCAAATGATGCACTACGTGCTGCCGATAAGGGAGTCAAGCGCCTGCTTGATGCAGTGGCAGCAATCGACAGGATCAGACCAGGAGGCAACAGCGATTATGATGTTGCTANCTTCAGAAAAGATTGTTATACTGCACTNAACGACGATCTCAACACTCCCATACTTATCGCTCACCTGTTTGATGCTGTCAAGGCAATCAACTCAGCTGTTGATGGAAAGCTGTCCTTTACCGCTGAGGACCTTGCATTATTCAGGGAATTAATACACACGATGGTTTTCGATATCCTTGGACTTAAGTCAGAGGAAGCTGCATCAGGTGAATCAACCGAAACCATTGAAGGTCTGATGGATCTATTGCTCGAGCTCCGCAAAGCTGCAAGAAGCAACAAGGACTGGGCGACCTCAGATATGATACGCGACAAACTCGCAGATTTGGGTATAGTTGTCAGAGATGGGAAGGACGGTGTGAGCTGGGAATTTAACAGATAAACCTGCAACGGATGCTCAGAATCTTTTCAATATTAGCTTGTACAACAGTATTGTACACTTCTTGCAGCCTTAAAGGCAGTACTGGCAACGGTCAGGTTGAAGCAACAGAAGATATATCAACAACNACCCCTGATTTTATTGCCGACTCAGCATACCAATACATTGCCGACCAGGTAAGTTTTGGACCAAGGGTTCCCAACACAAAGGCTCATCTTGAATGCTCCGAATACATTGCCAGTAAGTTGGAGTCTTTTGGTGCGAAGGTGACCATCCAGGAAGCTGAAGTTAGTGCCTTCGATGGTACTAGACTGAAGATTCGCAACATCATTGGAGAGTTCCAGCCAGAAAAGAGCAGCCGAGTCATGCTTTTTGCGCACTGGGATTCTCGTCCATTTGCTGATCATGATCCGGATCCGACAAAACGTGACATTCCTATTGAAGGAGCTAACGATGGAGCCAGTGGCGTAGGAGTATTGCTTGAAATAGCACGCCATCTGGCAGCTTACCCGACAAATCCGGGTATAGACATAATTCTTTTCGATGCAGAGGATTACGGTCAGCCGGACCACAGGTCTCTGCCTTATCAACCTGACTCCTGGTGCTTAGGAAGCCAGTATTGGGGCAAGAATCCTCACAAAAAGAACTACTACGCCCGCTTTGGAGTACTGCTCGATATGGTTGGTGCAAAGAATGCTCTTTTTTACAGAGAACAATATAGCGAACAAACGGCCTTGCGCTGGGTTGATCGTATCTGGAATATCGCCAGAGATCTGGGTTACGGGNGTACTTTTGTATTTGGAAAAGGAGGAATGATTACTGATGATCATGTTTATGTAAACCGTCTCAGAGGCTTCCCCTGTGTCGATATTATACAATATGATCCGACTTCCAGGACAGGCTTTGGAGCATACTGGCACACACATGACGATACAATGGACAACATTGATCGTAATACACTTAAAGCCGTCGGACAGACAGTGATGGAGCTTATCTACCGGGAGAAATGAGAAAGTCTGGGAATAAAGTATTAAAAAATAGTTTTAGTCCGGATCTTGTGGAGGCCGGCTGTGATGAAGCTGGCCGTGGATGCCTGGCTGGTCCCGTTTTTGCTGCTGCTGTAATACTCCCCCGCGATTTCAACCACCCCCTGCTAAATGACTCAAAACAATTGACACACCGCCAACGCACCTTGTTGCGTAAAGTAATTGAATCTGAAGCCTTGAGTTGGGGAGTTGCTATGGTGGATAACCAAGAAATTGACAGAATCAACATTCTCAATGCTGCCATCAAGGCCATGCATCTGGCTATACGCCAGCTGAAGCAGGAGCCTCAGCTGTTACTCATTGACGGTAACAGATTTAAAGAATATAATAATATTCCACACCATTGCATAGTCAAAGGAGACTCACTTTTCCAAAGTATAGCAGCTGCATCTGTTCTTGCCAAGACCCACCGCGACGAATATATGCTTGAACAACACCAGAAANACCCTGTTTACCAGTGGGACCAAAATAAGGGTTACCCAACCCAGAAACATAGAGATGCGATTGCTGTATATGGGATCAGCCCGCTGCATCGCCTCAGCTTCAGACTGGAAGACAAACAACTAAGTTTATCCTTATAGATAATTTACATACANATAATTATTCAAATAATTCAAATGAAAAAGCTTATTGCTGCAATTCTGATCCTTACCCTACTAATTACACCCAAGCTCAAGGCAGATGAAGGCATGTGGCTCCTTCCCCTTATCAAGGAGCTTAATATTGAGACCATGCAGAGCATGGGGCTTGAACTTACAGCTGAGCAAATCTATAGCATCAACGAGTCAAGCCTGAAAGATGCAATCGTGATCTTCGGGGGCGGTTGTACCGGATCTCTCATTTCTAACAAAGGTCTTGTACTTACCAATCACCACTGTGGATATGAGCAGATTCAACAATTGAGTTCACTTGACCACAACTACCTTGAGAACGGCTTCTGGGCATCATCTTTTAAAGATGAGCTACCTGCTCCGGGCCTCAAAGTCACCTTTATTAAAGAAATTAAAGAGGTGACTGAAAAGGTTCTTGCGGAGGTCAAACCAGATATGAGTTTTGATGCCAGGAATACAACCATTGACAATGCCATTAAAGCTATTGTGGCAGAGCAGGGAGGAGACAGTTTTGAAAAAGCGCAGGTAAAGCCATTCTTTGCCGGTAATCGTTACTACCTGATTATCACACAGGAATTCAGGGATGTTCGCTTCGTGGGAGCACCGCCGGTTTCCATTGGCAAATTTGGCCATGATACCGACAACTGGGTTTGGCCTCGTCATACCGGAGACTTCTCACTGTTCAGGGTGTATTCTGATGTCAATGGAAACCCGGCAGACTATTCACCCGACAATATTCCATACCAACCCATCCATCACCTTCCGGTCTCTCTAAAAGGATACCAACCTGGCGACTTCAACATGATAATGGGATTCCCTGGATCAACCGACCGTTATCTTCCTTCCTGGGGAATAGAGGAGCGTATGGAGATTTACAATAATGCTCTTATTACAGTAAGGGGTGATAAGCTTGAAATACTGGCTGAAGCCATGGCTGCTGACCCAAAGATTAAACTACAATATGCAAGTAAGTATGCACGCAGCTCCAACTACTGGAAGAATAGTATTGGAATGAATAAGGGTTTGAAGGACCTTAAGGTTATTGACAAGAAAAGAGCTCTTGAAGCAGAATTCGCTGAATGGGTTGCTGCATCTGAGGAACGAACAGCCAAATACGGTAAGCTCCTTAAAGAGCTTGAAGAAGCGTATACTACCCGCAAGGATGTTTACAAAGCTGCTATTACTTTTAGGGAAACTATGAGGAGTGGCACCGAGATCCTGAGCTTTGCCTATAATGCAGAAAGACTTGAAAAGGCTCTAAAAGACAATAAGGAAAAAACAATAAAAAGCGTCACCGATGCTTTGCGTGAGAATGCTGAGGATTTCTTTAAAAACTATGATGCTGCAACAGACCAGAAAGTCTTTGCTGCAATGATGAGGAGATACAAAGCTGANATTGATCCTAAGTACTATCCTTCTTTCTTCAAAGATGTGGAAAAGAAGTACAAGGNAGATTTCGACTTATTTGCCGCGAAACTATTCAAGGGCTCTCTCTTCGTGAACAAGGATACCTATCTGGACTTCCTTGAAAAACCTACATTGAAAGCTTTGCAGGCTGATCCAATCTATACTGTAGCTCTATCAGCAATGCAACAGAATGAAGAGATTTTAAAACTTAATAATAACTCAGCAGATCGGGTAGAAAATGCCAACAGACTATTCATGGCAGGTTTGATGGAAATGAATCCTGAAAAGAGCCTTTACCCGGATGCAAACTTTACTCTTAGACTAACCTACGGTAAGGTAGGTGACTATGAACCAAGAGATGGTGTTATTTACAAATATTACACTACACTAAAGGGTGTAATGGAAAAGGAAGACCCAAACAACTTCGAGTTTATCGTTCCCGAAAAGCTCAAGGAATTGTATAATAACGCTGATTTCGGTCGTTACGCTGCTGCTGACGGCAAATTATATGTAAACTATATTAATGACCTTGATATCACCGGAGGTAATTCAGGAAGTCCGGTGATTAACGGAAAGGGTGAACTTGTAGGTCTGGCCTTCGACGGTAACTGGGAGGCAATGAGTGGGGATATAGCTTTCGAGCCCGAGTTGCAAAGATGTATCAACGTGGATATTCGCTACGTGCTCTTTATAATCGACAAATTTGCAGGGGCTACTAACTTAATTGAGGAACTTAGCATAGTTGAATAAACTATTTACACCGGGAGGATGGAAAACCAAATTGCAACTATAGAACTTGAAGAAATGGTGTTTTACGCCTATCACGGCTGCTTTACTGAGGAGAAAGTGGTGGGCAATAAGTTTGTCGTAAACGTCACAATTAAGCATGATATTTCACATGCGAGGCACAGTGACAGGATACAAGACACAGTCAACTACGTAAGGATTTACGAAGCTGTAAAGAAAGAAATGATGGTAAGCTCCAACCTCCTGGAACATGTGACGGGAAGAATTATCGACAACTTGTTTGATAACTTCCCGTCATTAACCTATGCTAAGGTAAAGGTTTCCAAGATGAACCCGCCAATGGGAGGCCAGATGAAATGCGTCAGCCTTACTCTGGAGAAAGAAAAAAAAGCTCCATTATAGGGCTTCTCCTTGCGTGGAAATAAAACTTTATCTATTTTTGCGCTCCCATGGTCGGTTGGCCGAGGGGTTAGGCAACGGTCTGCAAAACCGTGTACGGCGGTTCGAATCCGCCACCGACCTCCAACATAAAAGGGTGCCTCAGCAGAGACACCCTTTTTATTTTCTATCCATTCAGAATCTACCTATCTAAAAAAGCTCCTTTGTGTAATACCTATTGTTATATACTGATATTACAACACTTATTACTGCTGACAACTACAAGTCTTTCCGGCTTTATTCCATCTAAACGGCCTCATATCCCAGTTTGGCAACTGCATTGTCAAGACGACGCAAAACTTCATCCTTGCCAAGCATACCAATTATGGTGAAGAGATCCGGTCCAAACGCACCACCTGTCATAGCAAGACGCAGGGCATTTGCAACCGCTCCAAAACCAAGGCCTTTTGCCTCCAGCAAGGCAGATGTCTTATGCTTAAGTTCCTCTGCATCCCAATTAGCCTCTGATGCAAATAGTCCCCTCAACTCCGCGATTAGTCCAGGTACTTCACCTTTCCAGCGCTTTTGCACCACCTTTTCATCATATCCAACCGGAGCCTCAAAGAAAAAGAAAGATTGCTCCCATAATTCAGCAACAAAATGTACCCTTTCCTTAACCAAGGCCACTACCTTTTCTACAAAGGCCAAATCAGTCTCAATGCCTCTGTTTTTCAAATATGGCATAAACAGTCCGGCCAGTTCTCCGTCACTCTTTTTTATCAGATACTGTTGGTTAAACCACCTGGCCTTGGCCGGATCAAAACGCGCCCCAGCTTTATTTACCCTTTCAAGAGAGAATATCTCTGCCAGCTCCTCCATTGAGAAAATCTCCTGCTCCGTTCCCGGGTTCCATCCAAGCAATGCAAGGAGATTTACAACAGCCTCGGGGAAATAACCCGATTCCCTGTAGCCTGAGGATATTTCGCCTGAAGGCGAAGTATATTCCAGCGGAAAAACCGGAAATCCTTCCTTGTCACCATCCCTCTTACTCAGCTTCCCCTTACCGCTTGGCTTCAGTATCAATGGCAAGTGCGCAAAGGCAGGCATTGTATCCTCCCAGCCAAATGCTCTGTACATAAGAATATGCAAAGGCAAGGAAGGAAGCCATTCTTCTCCCCTGATCACATGAGTTACCTTCATCAGATGGTCATCCACAACATTGGCAAGGTGATAAGTTGGTAGTTCATCGGCAGACTTATACAAAACTTTATCATCAAGGATATTGGTATGGAACACTACCTTTCCGCGTATCAGGTCATTGGCCTCGACTTCAACATCTTCGGGTATTTTAAAACGCATTACATAAGGTTCACCGGAACTCAGTTTTGCTTCAAGCTCTGCTTTGCTCATATTAAGCGAGTTTTTCAGACTTCCTCTTGTAGTTACATCATAGGCAAAAGTCTTACCCTCAGCTTCTGCCTTTTCACGTAGAGCATTAAGTTCCTCAGGTGTATCGAAGGCATAATATGCCCAGCCTTTTTCAAAAAGCATGTCAGCATACTGCTTGTAGATCTCTCTGCGCTCACTTTGCTTATATGGTCCGTAAGGGCCTCCTTCTAATACTCCCTCATCAACCTTAATACCCAGCCACTTGAGTGACTCATTTATATATTCCTCTGCANCCGGAACAAAACGTGTACTGTCAGTATCTTCTATCCTCAGAATAAAAGTACCGCCATATTTCTTTGCCAGCAGATAGTTGAACAAAGCTGTACGAACTCCTCCAATATGAAGAGGACCTGTCGGACTTGGTGCAAACCTTACTCTAACTGTATCCATTNCTTATCTNATTAATACCTGCAAAGGTAACAAATAGAGTTACCCGACAAGTTATCTCCCTTGCCATTTCTCAGGTTTACTAACAAATAAATACTAGATTTAAACACTTATAACACATTCACCTATTATGAAAGAAATCTACCTTGCAAGACTAATCAGTATTCTATCCCTCCTTCCTTTTCTTTGCATCCTCGTCCCGGCTGTTGCACAGGACCTTCCTCCAGTAGTGTTATCAGAGTTTATGTCATCCAATTCTGTCACTATCGTAGATGAAGATGGGGAGTTTTCCGACTGGATTGAAATAAGAAATATCTCCGACAACCCTGTTGATATTGAAGGATGGGGTCTGACAGACAATGAAAATAATCCATTTAAATGGACCTTCCCAGCATGCATCTGCAGCCGGGTGAATTTATGTTGGTATGGGCTTCCGGCAAAGACCGGAAGCCGGCACAAGGGACGCTTGTTAACGGATTAAGACAGCAAGTCTACAAGGGTATAACTGGAACATCTGTTAACGACCTTATTAGCAGTTCAAGTTATCCCGGAATGCCATCCAGCACAGAAATACTTACTGATCTTTTTGAGACAGGGGTAAATGTAGATGACAACTATGGTCAAAGGGTCTACGGCCTTTTGAAGGCTCCCCAGACTGGCACCTATTATTTCTGGATCTCAGGTGATGATAATAGCCGACTCTATTTAAGTTCTGATGAGGATCCACACAATGTGGCCCTAATTGCTGAAGTACCTGAATGGACCAACAGCAGGGAATGGAACAAATACGCCTCACAGAAATCCGGTGCAATCTATCTGGAAGAGGGTAAGTATTACTTCATGCAGGCACTTATGAAAGAAGAAGGTGGTGGTGACCACCTATCAGTAGGCTGGCAACTTCCTGACGGAACACTTCAGCAACCTATGCCTGCAGACCAGTTCTACCTGGCTCCGGCCGAGCTGCACACCTCTTTCTCAATATCGGCTGATGGTGAGACTCTTCTGATTAGCAATGCACAGGGTGAACCGGTACACTATGTGCCAGGAGTTGCACTACCCTCTGATGTCAGTTATGGGTCCATGGACGGTCAGGAAGGATTCTTCTATTTCAACATACCTACTCCAGGAAGTGCAAATTCAGACCAGGGCTACAGGGAATTGTTCAACGGAAGTATTACATTCTCCAAACCTGGAGGATTCTATACCGAGCCTTTCGATCTTGTACTTAACACAGATGATCCAGAAGCGGTAATCTATTACACGGTGGATGGTTCTGAACCAGATCCTGCAAATCTGGGAGGTACTACTTACAGATATAAAAACAGTTATCCATGGGGCAGCCTTCTGGAGCGCTCATCCAGAACCTATGTGTATGAAGAACCTGTTAACATAAGGGATAGGAGCAATGATGCATATCAGATAGCAGGCATCAACACTTATTATGCAAACACACCTCGCCTGCCCTCTTCTCAGAAAATATTCATGGGGACTGTCATTAAGGCAAAGGCAGTAAAAGAGAATGCCCTCTCATTGTTTTCCGAGACCCACACCTATTTTATTACCGACAAGGGACGCAATCGTTATGATCTTCCTGTGGTTTCAATTACTACTGATGAGGCAAACCTCTTTGACTACTACAATGGTATCTATGTGCCCGGTAAGTACGCTGACGACTGGGCAGCAGCAAACCCTGGGGAACAATGGAACGAAAGCCGCCCGGCAAACTACAACCAAAGGGGCGATGCCTGGGAAAGAAGGTCTCATTTTGAGTATTTTCCAACAAATGGAGATCCTGCTTTCAGGCATAAAGTAGGACTTCGAATCCATGGTGGCTACAGCAGGGGCTTTTACCGCAAATCACTTCGCCTCTATGCCAGAACTGAGTATGGATCAGGAAATACAATGAACTACCCCTTCTTTGGAGAACTTCCAGCCAGAGGTGACAGTACCATACATATTGAAAGTTTCAGACGTTTGTTGCTTAGAAATTCAGGTAATGATTATTATCTTACTTTGTACAGGGATGCCCTTATGCAGAGCCTTGCTAGCCACCTCCCCGTTGATGTGATGGGCTACAATCCTGTAGTACACTTTCTAAATGGAGAATACTGGGGAATTATAAATATCCGCGAGCGCTTCGACCAGCATTATGTAGCCAGTCACTATAGCTTACCTTCTGACGACATAGCATTATTAGAAACGTTTGCAACAATTGACGAAGGTTATCCTGAAGACCGTGCCAACTTCTTAGCTATTGTTGCTTACGCACAAAATAATGACCCGGCCAATAGCCAGCATTACCAATGGCTATACGAAAGAGTTGATGTAGATAACCTGGCGCACTATTATGCTGCCCAGATATATTTCTACAACACTGACTGGCCACAAAATAATTCAACATTCTGGAGGTATAGAAATGGCACCTATAGCCCTGAGCTGCCCAAAGGTCATGACGGACGCTGGAGATGGATGCTCTTTGATACTGATTTCGGAATGAGTATCTGGTCAGAAGACCATGCAAAAAATGCGCTTTCAAGGGTAATTAATGAGGCAACAGATCCGTCTTCAATAATTTTCAAGCGCCTGCTTAGAAATACTGATTTTAAGAACAAATTTATAAATGCTGTGGCCGATCAGCTTAATAGTGGTTTCCGCCCTCAATATATCCGCAAGAAAGTTGATGAGTTCAATGCCCGTCTGTCATCTTCAAGGAACGAACATTACCAGAGATGGATGGATGGCACTGACACAGGATCCTCTATCAAAAATTTCGGAGATAAGCGCACACCATATGTAATCTCACATACTCAATCACAGTTTAATCTGAGCGGAACAAATGCAGTGACAGTCAACCGAGTTGGTGATGGAGGACTTGTTAAGATTAACAGCCTTTTAATTGACAGCAGACTTCCAGGAATCCCTTATCCGGCAAGTCCATATCCATGGTCAGGAAACTATTTTAAGAGTGTTCCCATAACCCTGACAGCTATTGATCAGCCGGGATACCGATTCTCACACTGGGTTATAAACAACTCCAAATTCTATGACAGGACAGTGGTTTATGATGTCAATGGTGCTGTAGAGGTATTTGCCCATTTCAAAGAAGCACAAATCAGTCTCCTTCACTACTGGCATTTCAACGACCTAATATCGGGCAATCAGGATATAATTCCCGCAGATATAAGTATTACGGAAATAAAAGGGAGTCTTTCCTACCNGGGTACAGGTGCTGGCTATATGGATGACGTAGATGAGGGAAGCTCTCTCAACAGCAAAGAAAGTGTTGAAGCAGGACTTGCAATTCGTGCACGCAATCCTTCGGATACCCGTCACCTTGAGATCTTAATCCCCACCACCGGATTTGAAGAGATTAGAATTAGCTATGCAACCACTCGAACCAGCAAGGGTGCTCAGCAACAGAATGTGTATTACCGCACAGCCGCAGATGCTGAATGGATACTCTTTGCCACAGGACTTATTATCCCAGAGGATGATTTCAGAGTAGTGTCACTCGATTTCAGCAATGTTGAAGGGGTAAAAGACAATGAGGAATTTGCCCTTAAGATTGAGTTTGCCGGAAGTCAGGCATCAGGCAGTTCAGGCAACAATCGATTTGACAATATCGTGGTTGAAGGCTTAAGAATCACAACAGGAATAAAAGATAATCAGGCAACTGTAGCAATAAATGTATATCCAATACCCGCAAGAGATTACGTTGATATTGTGAGTTCATCCCCAATTGCAAGGTTAAGCCTATACAACAGCAATGGACAGATGGTTAAAGACATGAAATCTGGTGGACTTGCCGAAAGAGTAAGTGTTGGTGACCTGCATCCCGGTATCTACATTATTGAGATTACAACTCAGGGTGATGTAGTAAGGAAAAAGATTACTATCAGCAGATAATAAAAACCGGCTGTCTGCAGGTGGCAGACAGCCGGTTTTTATTCGAAAACTAAAAAAAAGCATCATCCACATTTAGAAACTCCACAGTCCTGACATATCAAACAGCCTTCCTGATAAACAAGGTTGTCTGATCCACAACTAGAGCAGTGGCATTTCTTTGCCTTAGTTCCATCCGGAACATATTTCTTAAGAGCTCTTTCAACACCGTTTTTCCAATTGTTGATATTCTCATTATCGAGCTGCAAACCACTTACCAGATTTATCACGTCTTCGATAGGCATACCGTTACGCAATACACCTGAAATCAGTTTTGCATAGTTCCAGAATTCCTTATTGAATTTGTAAGACAGACCTTCAATCGTGGTCTTGTAACCGCGCTTATTTACATATTGGAAGTCATAACGTGATGTCCCATCTTCCTCATAGTTCTTAATGATACTACCCACTGTTACGCTCTTGGGAAGAAGTAATCCGTCCTCGTCATCTGCAAGACCTGTAAAAATCTCGTAAGGACGACCATCAAGCAATCCTACAAAAGCAATCCATTTCTCCTTGTTGTTCTGGAATCTTACAACTTCTGCTTCAAGCACCTGTGGACGCTTGGTTGGGAAGCGTGAAGAATCTTCTTTCTTCTTCTCGCTGTTGTTGGATACAAGTACTCCTGCTCTTGAACCATCACGGTACACAGTAACTCCCTTGCATCCGCTCTTCCATGCCTCAACATAGAGCTGACCAACAAGTTCCTCACTTACATCGCTTGGCAGGTTAATTGTAACACTAATGCTGTGGTCAACCCATTTTTGTACTCTGCCTTGCATACGCACTTTGCTTAGCCAGTCAACATCATTGCTGGTAGCCTTGTAATAGGGAGACTGCNTTACAAGTCCATCCAGTTCCTCGCTTGAATAGTTCTTGCTTGTATCATAGCCATTGGCCTCCATCCATGTTAAGAATTTATGGTGGAAAACAATGTACTCTTCCCAACTGTCTCCTACTTCATCAATAAAGTCAACCCTTACCTGCGGGTCATTTGGATTTACCTTACGACGCCTCTTATATACAGGCATGAATACAGGTTCGATACCACTTGTAGTCTGGGTCATCAACGAAGTCGTGCCTGTAGGAGCAATAGTGAGAAGAGCGATATTCCTGCGTCCATGAACACTCATACGTTCATACAAATCAGGATCAGCATTTCTCAAACGTTGAATAAATGGATTGTTCTTTTCACGTTCAGTGTCATAGATTGGGAATGCACCTCTTTCTGCAGCCAGATCCACAGACGAGGAATATGCCGCTAAAGCAAGAGTCTTATGCACCTCTACTGAAAAGTCTATTGCATCATCGCTTCCATAACGCAATCCAAGCCCGGCCAGCATATCACCTTCTCCTGTGATACCAACACCGGTACGACGCCCTTCAACTGCCTTATTGCGTATATTGACCCAAAGATTTCTTTCTACTGCTTTGATCTCTTCAGATTCAGGGTCTGCATCTATCTTCTCTATAATTGCATCTATCTTCTCAAGCTCCAGATCAATTATATCATCCATTATGCGTTGAGCAGCTCCAACATGTTTACGGAACAGTTCAAAATTGAACTTCGCCTCAGGTCTGAATGGATTCTCAACATAAGAATAAAGGTTAACGGCAATCAAACGGCAACTGTCATATGGACAGAGTGGGATCTCTCCACATGGATTGGTACTTACAGTCTTGTAACCAAGATCAGAATAACAATCAGGTACAGATTCCCTGATAATTGTATCCCAGAACAATACACCTGGCTCTGCAGATTTCCATGCATTGTGGATTATCTTGTTCCACAATTCCAGTGCATTGATTTCCTTCTTATACTTTGGNTCTTCTGCTTCAATAGGATATTGCTGAATATAGCTGGTCTGTTCAACAACAGAGCGCATAAACTCGTCATCAATCTTAACAGAGATATTTGCTCCTGTGACCTTACCCTGCTCCATTTTTGCATCGATAAACTTCTCGGAATCAGGGTGCTTTATAGAAACGCTCAACATAAGTGCACCACGACGTCCATCCTGAGCAACCTCACGGGTTGAGTTTGAATATCTCTCCATAAATGGTACCAGGCCTGTTGATGTGAGAGCAGAGTTCTTTACAGGTGAACCCTTGGGGCGAATATGAGACAGATCATGCCCAACACCTCCGCGACGTTTCATCAATTGAACCTGCTCCTGATCTACTTTAAGGATACCACCATAAGAATCAGAGTTGCTATCATTTCCTATTACAAAACAGTTTGACAATGAAGCAATCTGGTAATTATTACCTATCCCTGACATCGGACCACCCTGAGGAATAATGTAAGTAAAGTTGCGAAACAGCTCGTAGATCTCCTCTACCTTCATAGGATTGGGATAGCGCTCCTCAATTCGTGCAATTTCCCGGGCCATACGCCAATGCATATCATCAGGAGTAAGCTCATATATATTGCCATCAGAATCCTTGAGGGCATATTTATTTACCCATACCCGGGCAGCCAGCTCATCTCCCTTAAAATAATCCAAAGCTGCAGAAAAAGCCTCGTCATGGGTATAAGTCTTCCCCGTTACCTTGTCTTTCTTCTTTTGCATCGCTGATACTTCCATTTCCTTTTAGTTAATCAATCCTCTGATGGGATGAAGGTTAATATTTTTTTCTGTTTGTAAATTGGCATCTGCAAGTTAACTCAAGAATCCATTTTGGCAAACAAAAACTTATTAACAAAGCCCAAAGTTTCCCATTTCAAAATCTTATCTAATTCATTTATACCTTGTTGACCTCTTGCCACGATGCAGAAAGTTGTCAAAAAAGAAAATTGTCATCTACTTCAAGTCATCAGAATTCAACACATTCTAAAAACATCCCTACCTCTGAGAATGCGTACCATACAAAGATTCCCAAACACTATTTAACATTTATCAAATCCCATTAAGCGGGCGTTTTCCATTTTTTGGAACACTATCAACAAATGCCAACATATAAAACAACAAAAAGCACTGCCTTCATCATGAAAGCAGTGCCTAAATATCTTTATTACTGAACCTTATGGTCTAGCGAGTTGATATAAACAAGTAGTCAGCTTCTATAACCAATTGCCTCAAACTCAAACCCTAATGCTTTAACCTTATTTCTATCGAGAATGTTTCTCCCATCAAACAAGAATGCTGGCTTCTTCATATCATCGTATACTCTCTGCCAGTCATAGGCCTTGAATTCATCCCATTCGGTAAGAACTGCGACAGCATGTGCCCCTTGCATAGCTTCATATGGATCCCTTACTACCTTAACGAGTTTACGATTCTCATCCTCNCCTCTGGTGTTCAAATAATCAAGGTCGGCATAAACTCTCTCAGCCTTCACTTTGGGATCATAGACCCACAGCTCTGCCTGCTCATTTAGAAGGTAATCTGCAACGTAAATAGCAGCACTCTCCCTGGTGTCGTTTGTATCTTTCTTGAAAGCCCAACCCATTATGGCAATCTTTTTACCGCTTACAGTATTAAACAGTCTATTGACAATATTCTCTGCAAAACGTCTCTTCTGGTAATCATTCATACTGATTACCTGCTCCCAGTAATCTGCCACTTCAGTCAGACCATAACTTCTTGCTATATATACCAGATTTAGTATATCTTTTTGGAAACAACTACCGCCAAAACCTACGGAAGCNTTAAGAAATTTGGGACCTATCCTGCTATCCATTCCAATTGCCCTGGCAATCTCATCGACATCAGCTCCGCTCTTCTCGCAAAGAGCGGAAATAGCGTTTATTGATGACACCCTCTGTGCCAGAAATGCATTTGCAGTCAATTTTGACAATTCACTGGACCAGATATTTGTCGTCAGAATCTTACTTCTGTCAACCCAACGGGCATATATTTCTACAAGGGCCCTGACGGCAGCCTGTCCCCCTTCCTCCTCAGAGCCTCCAATCAATACTCTGTCGGGATTAAGCAAATCACTCACAGCAGTTCCTTCTGCAAGGAATTCAGGGTTGGAAAGAACCTGAAACTGCAGCCCATTGCTTTCAGCATCAAGGATGGTACGAATACTTTGCGCCGTGCGAACAGGTAGGGTTGATTTCTCAACAACTATCTTATTTCCTGTTGCAACATTCGCAATTTGCCTTGCACACAATTCAACGTATTTCAGATCAGCNGCCATACCCTTGCCCACACCATAGGTCTTGGTAGGGGTATTAACAGAAATGAATATCATATCTGCCTCCCTGATAGCTCCCTCCACGTCTGTACTGAAGAACAGGTTACGACCTCTTGCCTCAGCCACGACCTCCTTAAGACCAGGTTCATAAATTGGCAAGTTATCCAAATTTGAGTCGTTCCACTCAGCTATACGNTCGCGACTGATATCAACTACTGTCACTTTGATATCCGGGCATTTCTGGGCTATAACCGCCATAGTGGGACCACCTACATAACCGGCCCCTATACACGCAATATGTTTAATCCTTGTCTCAGTCATCTTCTCTCAGTTNATCTTCCTCAGATACTATTGTTTCATAAGACCTAAACTGTTCCCTGAAATTACCCCAGATCTTTTTACCAAAAAGCAATCCGATACCTACAAAGCATCCAAGAAATACGGAAACCACCATTATCATCTTTCGCTTTGGAGAGCTCTTCTCATCTGGCACAATGGCAGGCTCTATAATCTTAACTACCGGAGTCTCTTCCTGAAGTTTTATTCTGGCTTGTTCATATTGTGATACCAATGAGTTGTACAGGCCAAACGCAAGGTCATAATCGCTTTGCAGACGCTGCTCCTCTGTGCGGGCAAGTGATGTAAGATTGCCATGGTTGCTGTCCCTGAAGCGGGCAAGAGCTCTCTGGGATTGCCCAAATCTCTCTTCAGCTTCCTTGTACCTTTCCTCGATGAAGCGCAAATCCTCCTTCACCTTTTCTGTCTTATAACTAACAGCATAGTCACTAAGCAACTTTGCAGCATGTGAGGCTACCTGGGCAGCTAGTTCAGCTGTAGGCATTTCAGTCGTTATGCTTATCATGCCAATCTCCTTGCTTATTGAAAGTGTCAGGTTCTCCTGAAGCCATTCAAGGACCTCGCGTTCCTTTTTGGTCATGCTGAGAACTGTTACACCACTATCTCCCTGCAACACTAAAACTTCTTCATCTCCGGCAAAAGCCTTCTTTATAACTCCCGGAAGTCCAACTGTGTATTTTGCTACAGCCCCAATAAGCGACTTACCCATATAATCATGGTAGTATTCATAAAGGGTGACCTGTCCGATTCCATTTACTTCAAAAGGTTCCCTCATCAACCTGGTTAAATAAGGTACGCTCTTTATTATCTCAGGATAATAATCAGTTGGGATAGTACCACTCTCTGTATTTAGTGCTGATGCTCCTCCGAAACCAAACTGAGCTGCAAGTCCACCTAATGCTCCAAGATTAAAACCTTTGCTACTCTCAGGGATGAGTTTAACACCAGCCTGGTATTTAACCGGACTTGCTACTGCTAAAAAAAGTCCCAGAACTATAAAAACGGCACAAACCTTTGCGATATACATCCTACCTTCCCAAATATGTATGGATAGGGCTACAAGATCTATCTCATCCTCCTTTACAATTGGAGGAAGATTGTTCTTGCCAGTATCTTTATTACTAATCATACTTGTCTGTTATGGAAATTACTAAAACCTGCTAATGGCAGTAATTACAACGGCCGACATTGACACAATGGAACTAAGAATAGATATCCTTTCTCCACGAGACATAGGTTCCTGCTCAGGCTTAAGAGGGATAACAATCTCAGAGCCCGGTTCTACTTTAGGATTGATTCCGAACAAAAGGAATCTGCTCTTTGAATCAACATCTCCATTGGCATATACAACATAAGCCCTGTTTCTCCGAGCATTTTGAGCAAAGCCTCCGGAGCTCCTTACATAGTATTTAAGGTTCTTGCCTTCATCATACCTGATCTCAGTCTCACGTAGAACGCCACCGCTAACTTTAACGGTCTGTAATGCTCCGGGAATTCTTAACACATCACCGGGACTCAGATATATATCATGATGACTACCTGGTCTGGCAAGAATCTTCTCAAGGTCAATTCCTATTGTTATTTCGTTCTTCTTTTTTACTTCAAACAACTCTCCAATACTTAGCTGAATTTCTGTTTCTGCCCTTTCTATCTCCTTGGTCTTACGTATCAGAGTAGCACCTTTAATATAAGCCTCATCTGTCAGTCCTCCTACTCGCTTAATTATATCAGAGATTCTCTCCCTTCTGTCACTTAAGACATACTCTCCAGGGTACAACA
>JGI24712J26585_10000215_pt1 | contig 49117 bp, 38 predicted proteins | sample BioPla3DNA2_FD_26585 | JGI IMG/M metagenome (IMG submission 26585) | reverse complement strand
GTAAAAAAGGGAATAAAAAGGTATAGTAAAGGTGTAAATTCTATAAACACATCTTTGGTGAACTCCGCCTTTATATTTCCTACAGTAAAGTTACGCAATCTTCAAGGAACAAAAACCTAAGAGGTTTTTAGCGAAAGTGGTACCTGTATCAATTTCGTTTTTGAAAGTAGAGAGGGAGCGTATTTTATAGTTCCCTTTTGCTATATAGACTAATATTTTCGACCAACTTACGATAGGTTTACGACCATTTATAAATAGTGGTAACCAATAATGAACCTGAAGAATAATAGAACATGTCTAAATAAGAACCTCAGTAATGGAGTTAGTTCTGTTTTTATAAAAGAATGCAATAAATATTTTAAAATAGGAAACAATTTATTAGCAAACCATCTTCTTAAGTTCTATCCCCATCATCTGTATACAAAAGTACAAGGAATCGAAAGGAAAAAACTTTGACTAGAATAATCAAAAAAAGAACATTTACAGGAACACCGGACATCGCGCCCCGCGCATATGAAGCAGAGCATTCTGCACTGGCACGCGAGGCAGCTGCGGAAGGGTTCGTACTATTAAAAAATGAAGATAATTTGCTGCCCATTCAGACCGGCAGCAGAATTGCCCTGTTTGGAGCAGGTGCCGGAAGAACTATCAAGGGTGGCACCGGAAGCGGAGATGTGAATGAACGTGCAAGCGTTACCATCTACCAAGGATTAAAGGAAGCAGGATACCAGATAACAACAGAAGAGTGGATTAATGATTATGATAAGAAATATACTGAAGCACGTCTGGCATGGAAGAAAGCCATTCTGGAGGATTCAGCAGCTAGATCAGCTGCAGGTGAGTTAAGCAGTTTTTTTGAGGCTTATACCGCACACCAGTTTATAATGCCTGTGGGTGCAAATGTGTATCAGACAGAGGCTGATACGGCAGTTTATGTGCTGAGCAGAATTGCGGGTGAAAACGCGGACCGCCATGCAAAGGGAAGCGATTATTATTTGAGCGATGAAGAGCATAAGATGCTTGTTGATCTGTGTGCCAGCTATGAAAAAGTTGTTGTGCTGATTAATGNGGGAGGCGTTGTGGATCTGTCCTTCCTGGATGAGCTTTCGCAGATTAAGGCAGTGCTTGTTGTCTCCCAGCCAGGTATGGAGGGTGGTCATGCAGTAGCCGATGTACTTTCTGGTGCGGTCAATCCTAGTGGAAAGCTTACGGATACATGGGCAATGAGATATGAAGATTATCCCAATGCGGCAAGCTTCTCACACAATAACGGAAATGTGGAGCAGGAACTCTATGAGGAGGGTATCTATGTAGGCTACCGGTACTTTGACAGTTTCGAAGTTCCTGCCCGCTACGGATTTGGTTACGGATTATCCTATACTACTTTTTCCGTAAACTTTGAGTCGGTTGTGACAGATGTGCACGGCACTGTGACTGTAAAAGTATCTGTCAGCAACACTGGAGATGCTTCCGGAAAAGAGGTCGTGGAAGTTTATGTAGGCCTTCCGGACGGAAAGCTTGAGAAAGAGGCAAGACGTCTCTGTGCATTTGGAAAGACCAACCTTCTTGCACCCTGTGAATCTCAGATCATGACGTTGAGCTTTGATGCTGACAAACTGGAAAGCTATGATGAAGAACATGCAGAATGGATTCTGGAAAAAGGTATATACGGCATTTATGTGGGAACCTCCCTTGAAGGTAGCAGGCTTTGCGCCGCTTTAAAGCTTTCAGAGGATAAGGTTCTTACCAAGGTCACAAACATCTGCCCGCTGCAGCATAACCTGAATTTGTTAAGCTTGCCTGCTGAAAAACGCAGAACCCGCTATGAAGCTATGGTGCAGGATGCGGCATTTGTTCCTACTGTTGCATATGATCTTACCGCAATAGAGACTGTTGTGGTGGATTATGAGGTGGCAGAACCTGAAGATGAGGCTTCTCGTTTGGTAGATTCTCTGACCGATGAGCAGCTGGTGCTTCTGGCTTGCGGTGATCCTGCAAAGGGTCAGAGTGAGGAGAGTGCACAGGAGGGTGCACTGGGAAGCGCAGGCGCATCTGTTCCCGGTTCCGCTGCAGAGACAAGNACGGCTGCTCTTGAGCAGGGTATTGCAAATATTGTCTTGGCTGACGGCCCGGCAGGTCTTCGTTTGACAAAGGCTTATTACATCAAGGACGGCAAGATTGTTCCCACTCCCATGGAGATGAATCTGGAGCACGGTTTCCTTTATGACGGAGCAGAGCCTGATGGAGAAAAGTGGTATCAGTTCTGTACAGCTATCCCGGTAGGAACCTGCCTTTCCCAGACCTGGAATATGGAATTGCTGGAAAGACTTGGCGTAATGGTAGGTGAAGAGATGAAAATGTTTGGTGTGCAGCTATGGCTGGCCCCCGGCATGAATATCCACAGGAATCCGCTGTGCGGACGTAACTTTGAATACTTTGCAGAGGATCCTCTGTTAAGCGGACGTTGCGCGGCAGCCATCACAAAGGGCGTGCAGAGCCATAAGGGCATCGGAACCACCATCAAGCATTATGCCTGCAACAACCAGGAAGACAACCGCATGGCTTCCGACAGTATACTGACCGAGCGAACCCTTCGTGAGATCTATCTGAAAGGTTTTGAGATTGCTGTGAAAGAATCGAAACCCCTTTCCATCATGACTAGCTACAACCTGATCAACGGTATTCATGCTGCAAACAATTATGATATCTGCACAAAGGTAGCCCGTCATGAGTTCGGTTTTGATGGTGTGATCATGACAGACTGGACCACCACAAATGTAGATGAAAACTGCACGGCAGCTGGTTGCATGATCGCTGGAAATGATATTGTCATGCCCGGCCTGGAAATGGATTTTGACAGCATCCGCGCAGCACTGGCAGACGGCAGCTTAAGTAGAGAGCAGCTGAAAAAGTGCATCACCCATCTGGTACGTGTGGTCTTGCAGTCCAACTGCTATGAATAAAGAAGAAATAAAGACAATAAGGCTGAAATAAAAACCTTAGTGAAGTAAATATAATATAGAATTTGATAAAGGACATATTATTCTTGTAGAGATACTGGAATTATATGTCTTTTTGATGTATTATATATTTGTAGGTGATCTGAGTTTGAGATTATTTAATGATGTAATTAATCCACCAAGAAANAAGGAGTATAATATGAGTGAGACAGTATTAACGATTTTTGAAATTTGTGTTTTGATAATTACTGGAATTGTTATGACAAGAAAGTATTCAACCTTAGCAGTTATAATTGTATTAGTAGGAATTTCTCATGTGGGATTTGGTTCGGATATTACTGTAGACCCTAACGATTTTGAAATGGATTACTATATGCCAAGTGTTGAGGAAGGTAAAGATATTAATGAAGAACTGGATTATATACATATTTTTGAGTCTGAGGAAATGGCAGTCATACCTGAAGTGGTAATGTATGATATTGAAGATGCTTACGAAATAGGAACGATTCATGAGATAAAGGGAGAATTTCCGGGTTTGGGTAAAGGAACATGGAATGAAGTACAAATAGAAGGTATAGAATATTTTTATGGAAATNATGAATTTGAAGAAATGGATGNTATGATATTATATGGGTATGCCATTATAAGTGATGAATATTCATTAGCCAATGGAATTACTGTAGGCATGACGGAGGATGAGATACTAAAATCTTATCCAAATATGGCTGTAATAGATTTTGATAATAATTATGTATATAAAGAGATTANAGGTCATCAGGGATGGAATGGAACTGCTTATCCCAGTAGTTATATAGGAACTGACAGTGATTGGGATTACAATGGAGAAGATTATTATTGGACTAATCAATTCGATTATGTAATGATTGCAAATATTAATGATCCGCATCGGGGTAATTCACCGGTTAATTTGGCAGTGACTCATGATAAATTACCAGTTTATTTGGCATTATTTATTAAAGATAATGTAATTAAGGCTATTACCTTTTATTATCCAACGGCCGATTAATGAATTTTGTTAGCCAAGGTTATCCTTGTTTTGTAATGAACTTAAGAAGCCATTATAAAAGACGAGGTAAGGCGGAAGCGCAACACCTTAAGGCTGAGTATACCGGTTTTAGAATACAACCCACACAGGGCTACTAATTGGGCANAGGTATGATGAGGTAGTAAACAGGATAATGGAGTGGTTAAAAAGGTACAAATAGTTTTTGTAAAAATGCAAGCTTGTTGCAGAATATAATTACTATATACTATGGTCATATATTGATATGTTATGTTTTATGGTATTATATACAATGCTGTTCTACAGCAGCAGTAGTAGTAGAGTGTGTAAGGATTTATATATCGGTTAAAGAAAAAATTAATAATGAAAGCATTACTTAGAGGATATTTTCATAGAAATCAGAATATATCCTCTTTTTGGGTTATTCAAGATATTTAACATTTCCTCATAAAGGGTAATACAACAGACCTCACAACTAAAACCAAGTCTCTTTCCATGTATGGTGTATTTATGCATATATAAAACTATTTGCAAATTTCTGAAGGCAGGATGTAATAACTTTTTGACCTAATGTATTGGGATGAGTTCCATCCTCACAGAGTAAATCTTTCACATTCCCTGACATTAAGAACTCTCCTCTTAAATCATCCAAGGGTACTTGTTTTTTCAATGCAATTTTTTCAATCACTTTAGAGTAGGTCTCCTGATGATAATATATATGCTTAATTTCTCCAAGCCACTTCAATATATTTTCTTTATTTAAATCTCTACAAAACTAATTAAAAAACCCTTATTGTCCAAGCCTTTTTAAAGAACTTCTTTTCCTTTTGTTACTGTGTAACCAAAGCTTGAATAGTTTTTAAACTGTATCAAGTGTTTTTCAAGTGCTCTCATTTACAATGGATTATTAGTAAATGCATCAGGAGCATCAAGGCCCAATTCAATTATTGAAAAAGACAGAATGATGATCAACTCTAATAATCATTTAAAGATATTCCATTAGTTCCGAGAGGAATTTCATGGTCAAGACCTACGAATTTACCATTCTTTTGCCATAAAGCTTTTTTTACAAATGCGTATTTATCTTCATCCCAGGTGGTAAAATCATCAAGTACTAAGCCACCAGTATCACCAGAGTTGGCATTGAAGCACCAGAAGGTATGGTGAAGCTTATGCTTGATGATAAAGTCTCGAAGATAGGTCATCCATTCTATATTAGGAGAAGTCATAAAGCCACCCCATTCACCGATGAGAATAGGTGCAATCTCATCTTCGTGGATGAACATCCAATTATCTCTCCAACAATCCTTATAAAGGCTGTCCATGGTAAAGCTTTTTCCAAACCAAGGCTGAGCGTACACTGTAGGACCATAATCATGAGGGGAATATACTAATTTGTTTTGATATTTGCCTAAATCAACAGGAAAATCCTTAACACCTCGGAGGTTTCCGCCCCACCAGGTATTATAGTAATCTGCTTCATTCATTGAGCTATAATTTTTGTTAGTCTTAATATTTCTGGGGTAAATTTGTATACCTTCTACTACAACAAGGGCATTTGGATTGTTTGAAAGCACAGCTAAGGCAGCTTTTTCAGCAATATACTTCCAGTTGTTGGAATCCTTGGAATCATTCCATATAGCACGGTTACTCTCTCCCGCAGCACCATGGGGTTCGTTCTTCAAATCATATGCAATAATGGTATCATCATTTTTATACCTATCGGCCATCCAGGAGAGGGATGAGAGGTAATCCGCCTCTGAAATTTTATTGGTATACCAAAGTGGAGCCATATGACCTGCTGCATCTGTATCTGCACTATGTATATCTATCATGATCTTAATTCCATTTGCACGGCATTGACCAACAACATAGTCAAAGATTTCCAAGCTATTCATGCCTTTTAAATATGAATTCACATGCTCATTATAATTTGCTCTTGGGTATTCTCCATTTTTCCATTGTAGAATTAACTCAGCAGAAAAAGGAATTCTAAGCAGGTTAAAACCCCTGTCAGCAATCCGACTTATTGAAGTATTCAGATCACAAGACCATAATCCGTCGAATGTGTTGGTTCCTGTGTTATAGCCAAACCAGTTAAGGCCAGTTATCCATACCTCTTTATTGTCCCTATCTAGTATCTTATTACCATCTGTATATAACCAATCACCACTTGCTTGATCTGGCACAGGCTTTGTAGTTGTTTTAGATGGGGCAGTGGTTACCACAGCTGTATCTGAAATTGTAGGTGGAACAGCAGGTTTTGAATCATTAGCTGCATCTGTATCATCAGGCTTGCTAGGAGTGACAGAGTCTTCATGGATATCAGATATTACAGTCTCTCCTAAGATGGTAAGCCTTGCTTTAGAGTAATCAAAATCTCCAGGATTCATTATAATCATACCAAAGGCAATAGAGGAATTAGGAGGAATTGATCTGTTATATTCTACGCTTGTGATTGAAAGAAGGTCATTATCTAATTCATAATTCATATTCCAGCTGTCATTAATAACCGCCGAACTTGCTAGGGGAACAGTTACTTCCCAATTATCAATTATAGTTTTATCATTATTTGTGATTGAACCATCAACCTGTACGTATGAGCTTCCGCCACTTTGCCAGCTGTTTACCTCCTTTAGAAGAACGCTGGCATTAATGGTCGCTGCATCTGTAGATACATTGTCCTTATCCTTGGCATCAGTATCGTCATGTGATGTAGTGGTGTTATTGCTAGCTATGCCTTCATCTGATGAAGTGTTGTTGTTGCTAGCTGTGTTTTCATTTACTGCAGTATTGCCTATAGTCTTATTGACTTCGGTCCCTTCCGCAGGAACATTGGATTTAGAGCTGGTAGGGTCAGAAGAACCATCTCGCTTAAAGATAAATATAGCTAAACCAATTAAAAGCAGTATGGCAATTGATACACCTATTATAATTTTAACACGTTTTTTCATAGCTACCCCCTTAATAATGACAATATTTATATGAGTATAGATTATCATAAAGACTAGGATGAGTAAACACAAAGAATATACAATAAATGCTAAATACTGTTTTGGAACAATTGTAAGGGAGTATTGCTTAGGTACTAGCTACTATTATGGTGCATCTATTGTATTGTCGGGCAGGTTATATAAACTGTTGACATATATATATACAATAGGCATAATAAGTAAAAGTGAAATTTATGGCTGAGAAAACAGTATTGCTAGTGTAAAAAAACCTACAAATTCTAGAATGATTGTGATATACTATGGATGTGACAATCATGTTTTAGATTATATTTTTAGTATTAGTCATATGGAGGCAATTATGCTTAACTTTAAAAAAATAAGATTGATGACAAAGCTGGCTGTCTACGAGAAGAAGGACGGTAAGGAAGACATTCATCTTAGCAAGTATTATAAAACGGACTATGTAAGATTTCAGGTTCTAAAGTCAATTATTACTGCGTCTATAGGCTATGCCTTAATTATTGCCTTGATTGCTTTTTACAAAATCGAATATTTAATTAAAAATGCAGTAACTCTTGATTACAAATTAATTGGAACCTATATACTGGCCTTTTATTTNATTACGATTACTATATACGGAGCGGGCGCATTAGTTTTATATTCAATGAAATACGATGGGTCTAGGAAAAAGCTTTCTAGGTATTTTAAACTTTTAAAGCGATTAAAAAAAGTATATAATGAATCTACCCATGAGTCTTAAGTTTGGAGGATTATAAGATGTTACAATTACTCGAAATCAGAGAAAGAGTAAAGAGGTTTTATCAGAGGTATGATTTGTATTTATTGCCGATAATAAAATTTGTATTTGCATTAACAGCATTTTCTACAATAAATAAGCAAATAGGCTATGATGTAAGGCTTAATAGATTGCCAATTGTTCTTGGTATATCTCTATTAAGTGCATTTACTCCTTCGGCTATTATGGTACTATTGGCTACAGCAGTATCTATACTTCATGTATATTTCATATCCCCAATTTTGTCTATAATAGTTATTGCCATACTAATGATCCTATACCTTTTATTTGCAAGATATACGCCTAAACAGGGTTATGTCTTGCTTGCTGTTCCTATTTTGTTTATTTTAAAGATACCATATGTTATACCAATTTTACTAGGAGTGGTTTCTACTCCTATATCCATTGTTTCTACAGGCTGTGGTGTTATTATTTATTTTCTCTTTCAGATTATTAAAACAGCAGTGACTATGCAGTCTAATGTTTCTATAGATGACATAATACAGCTGTATACTCATGTGATTGATAGTCTAAAAGGCAACCGTCAGATGATTATGACCATAGTTATATTTGCAATGATTATAATGGTTACTTATTTTGTAAGAAAATTATCCATTGATTATGCCTTTGAGATATCTATTTTGGCAGGAGCTTTAACTGGTATATTAGGATTTTTAATAAGTTATCTAGTGCTGAGCAGATCAGACCAGATATTAAGCATGATCTTTGGATTTATTGTGTCTACTGTATTAGTTTATATTATTCATTTCTTTAGGTTGACCTTGGATTATTCAGGAGTTGAGCATGCTCAATTTGAGGATGATGTCTACTATTATTATGTAAAGGCAATCCCTAAGGTTACGGTTACTGTGCCTCAGGTGAATGTCAAGCGTTTTAATGTAAAAAGTGGTGGTAGAAGGGAATTTAGCGACCCTGATATGGAAGATACAGATGCTGGAGTAGATGAATACGATTATGAATATGAAGATGATACGGAATCATAAAATTGTCATATTTTTACCACAATAACACTATAGAATTGATCTATTGGTATACAAGACTTATTTAAGCATAAAATAATGGCGGGAGAGAAGACATATGGAGACAATTAGGAATATTATTAATGATTATCGATTATCTATACCAGGTATTGTTTTTACTGATATAATCGAAATCATAATTCTTGCATTCCTTATTTATCATGTTGTCAAGTGGATAAAGAACACAAGAGCCTGGGCCTTGGTAAAAGGTCTCGTTGTTATAATGATTTTCTGGCTTGTCGCTGTTATTTTTCAACTAAATGTTGTTATTTGGATTATATCTAATACTATAGATGTAGGTATTATTGCTATCCTAATTGTATTTCAGCCTGAACTTAGAAAAGCTTTAGAGCAATTAGGTAAAAAGAACATAGTTCGTTCTATTCTTATATTTGATGAGTCTAAGGATGAGGTTTTTTCTGATTATACCTTAAATGAAATAATTCGTGCAACTTTTGAACTGGCGCGAAACAAAACAGGAGCCTTAATTGTTATTGAAGAGGAAACACCCTTAAATGAGTTTGAGAGTACGGGGATTGCTATAGATAGTGTAATTAGTAGCCAGCTATTGATTAATATATTTGAGATTAACACACCACTTCATGATGGAGCAGTCATACTTAGGGGAAATAGGATTGTAGCAGCAACCTGTTATTTTCCCTTATCAGATAACACACAGCTTAGTAAGGAATTAGGAACAAGGCATCGTGCAGGAGTTGGTGTAAGCGAGATATCGGATTGTCTTACTATAATTGTATCTGAAGAGACTGGTAAGGTATCCATTGCAAAAGAGGGTAAGTTGATTCGTAATGTAGACGGAGATTATCTGAGGGCTAAACTAATTGCTGCCCAGAAGAAAACTGTAGATACTAAGCGGCTAAAATTTTGGAAGGGAAGACTTAAGAATGAAAGAGAAGTTGACTAGGAATATCGGCGTAAAGATACTGTCCTTACTTCTTGCCACTATATTGTGGCTAGTCATTACTAATGTTAATGATCCTGTTCAATATAAGACCTTTTCAGATATGCAAGTTACCATTAAGAATGAGAGTATGGTTAAGAACTCTAAACAAAGCTATGAGATTCTCGAGGGTGAAGTGGTGGATTTTAAGGTTGCAGCTAGAAGGTCTATTATACAGAACTTAAAAGAATATGATTTTGATGTAGTGGCCGATTTTGATAATCTATCCATTGCAAACTCTGTTGAGATAGAGATTGTTCCAAAAAAACACAAGGAAGATATTGAGATTGTCGATAGGGGAGAAGTCAAGTATTTAAAGATTAGTATAGAAGAATTATCTGGTAAGGATTTTAAGGTTAATGTAGTAGATGTGGGTAAGGTAGAGGAGGGTTATTATCTTGGACCTAGATTTGCTAGCCCAAATATAATTCGAGTAGATGGACCAAAGAGTAGGATTGAAAAAATAAAGCAAGTTATAGTTAAGGCTAATGTAGAAGGTGCTTCTAATACAGTGAGGCAGATATCTGAGCCTCTTGCACTAGATGAGGAAGGCAATGTTATTGATGCTACGAGATTAAACTTTAGTCATAGGTATGTAGAGGCAGGAATTGAGCTATATCAGATTAAAGAGATACCTCTTAAAATTACTACAACTGGTCAACCGGCAGAGGGTTATATAATGACCGGTATAGATTATCAGCCAAAGACTATAGAGATTGCAGCTGAAGAGTCTAAGCTAAAGAATATTAATTTGCTTGAGGTGACTGCTGATATAGGTGGGGCTAGTGAAAACATCGAAGAATTTCTTGAATTACAAGAGTGGCTTGATGAGGGGGTTTATCTAGTAGCTGCAGATACAACCGCTTCTGTAAATATTACAATTGAAAAGCTAGAATCAAAGGAAGTTTCTATTTGGCCAGTTGATATTGAGCTAAAGAATAAATCTGAACGAATGGATGCAATTTATGTAACTAAGGGACCAATTAAGGTAATTGTTTGGGGTCCTAATAGTGACATTACAGCTATAAACAGGAATACCCTAAAACCATTTATTAATTTATATGGGTATTTACCTGGTACATATAATATGGATTTACAAGCAGATTTACCAAAGAACATATTTATGGACATTGATACACCAGATGTCATAATTAATCTTGTTTTACAACCCTAGACAGTCTTGCACAAGTTTGGAAAAAGTAGTTGCCAATTGAATTTGTAGGTGCTATAATTGAGGTCACTATATTTTAGTGGCCTATTTTTTATATAAGTTTATAAGTAATTACATAGTATAGGCCACAATATAATATTTTAAAAGAAGGGATCTGATTTTTTTGGGACTCGTGTAGATAATTGTACATTATTTATAGTCAAAAAATATAGCGTGATATATCGACTCCGAAGTTAATATAGTATTTATAATGCAATTAGGTGAAAAACATATTAATAAGGAGGAATTTTAATTATGAATTATAATAGATATATGAGGAATCCAGTGATTGAGCTTACTGACAGGCAGTGGCCCAACAAGGAGATAGAAAAGGCACCTATATGGTGTAGTGTGGATTTGAGAGACGGTAATCAGGCCTTGATTGAGCCTATGGTAGTAGAAGAAAAGATAGAATTTTTTAAATTGTTGGTTGATTTAGGATTTAAAGAGATTGAGGTAGGTTTTCCGTCAGCTTCACAAATTGAATATGATTTTCTAAGGCAACTTATTGATAGGAGGCTGATTCCTGACGATGTTACAGTTCAGGTTTTAGTTCAATGTCGAGAACATCTATTAAAAAGAACCTTTGAAGCTTTAGAGGGTTTGCCAAGGGCGATAGTTCATATATATAATTCTGTTTCGGTACTACAAAGAGATGTAGTGTTTAATATGAACAAGGAAGAGATCAAGCAGATTGCCATAGATGGAACTAAGCTTGTCAAGGAATACGCCAAGGATTTCCCTGGACAAATAATATTGGAATACTCACCAGAAAGCTTTACTGGAGCTGAGGTTGACTATTCACTTGAGGTATGTTCCGCTGTAATTGATACCTGGGGACCTACTCCAGATAACAAAATAATTATCAATCTTCCATCTACTGTAGAAATGAATACTCCCAATGTTTATGCAGACCAGATAGAATGGATGAATAGGAATTTTAAGAATAGAGATAGTATAATACTTAGTGTACATCCACATAATGATCGAGGAACAGGGATTGCAGCTGCTGAGCTTGCTATTTTAGCAGGGGCAGATAGGGTAGAAGGAACCTTGTTTGGCAATGGAGAAAGAACTGGTAATGTAGATATCCTGACCCTTGCCTATAATATGTTCTCTCAAGGAATAGATCCTAAGCTTAACTTATCATCTATAAATGATATTATAGACACATATGAACGTTTAACTAAGATGAAGGTTCATGAAAGGCATCCCTATGCAGGAAAGCTGGTATTTACAGCCTTTTCGGGTTCTCATCAGGATGCGATTAATAAGGGTATGAGGGCCTTGATTGAGAGGAAAAAGGATAAGTGGGCTGTTCCTTATCTTCCTATTGACCCTTCAGATATAGGTAGAAGCTATGAACCTATTGTTCGTATCAATAGCCAGTCAGGTAAGGGCGGAATTGCATTTATTATGGAAACCAATTTCGGATATAGGCTACCCAAGGCTATGCATAAGGAGTTTGCTGATGTTATTCAGCTAGTCTCTGAAAAACAGGGAGAGGTGGCTCCTGAGCAGATTATGGAGGAGTTCGAAAAATCCTATATTGATATGAAAGAACCTCTACATTTTAGAAGATGTAAGTTTGAGGACATTACGGAACAAGAGGATGGATGCACTCATGCTACGATTTACTATACAGATCATGGAGTGGAAAAATCCTTTGATGCTATTGGAAATGGTCCAATTGATGCTGTGATTAAGGGCTTACATTTAGAGCTAGGTGTCAATATTAAGGTACTAGACTATAATGAGCATGCCTTAGGTGGTGGCGCATCTGCAAAAGCAGCAGCTTACATCCATATGATGGATATGGATACAAATAAGGCGACCTTCGGTGTTGGAGTAAGCTCCAATATTACCAGAGCATCCATGCGAGCCATATTTAGTGCCATGAATCGTTTGGGTATTAAGAAAATTAATTAAATTATATATAAAAAGGAAGCAGTATTCACTTTCGTATGGAATTACTGCTTCCTTTTTTGATTATTATATATTAATCAAGGGAAAAATAAAGAAAAGAAGATTTTATATTAGGTCAAAGGACATCAATATAAAAGCTTACACAAGTATTGTGGGCTTTGGGAATCTTGACGCAATATAAGACTTAATGCTATAATCTTCTTTATGTAATAGGAAACTTGGTCCTATTACATAAAGATCCATATTGAAGAAAACAGATTATGCCATAACAATTGGAGGCTAGATTATGAAGGTTAGTATTATTATTCCATTTCATAAGGGAGAGGCTTATCTTAGGGATTGCCTAGATAGTTTAATGGTTCAGACCTACCAGGATATGGAGATTATTATTATTGATGATCATGCAGATCCTATGGAGTTGGCATGTATTGAAGAATACAAAGATAGGCTTTCTATTAAACTATACCATTTGGAGAAAAAAACAGGCGTTGCAGCTGCAAGGAATCTTGGCTTAGATCTTGCAACTGGAGAATATATATATTTTCTTGATAGTGATGATTACTTATATGAAGATGCTATTAAATTGTTAGTAGAGGGTGCACTCGAAAGAGATGATGATATTGTTTATGGAAAGAAGAAGCCCACATGGTTTCAAAGAAGTGTGTATCTTCTTAGGCTACAAGAAGAGCTGGAAGCTTTAGAGAAGGAACAAGAAGAGGAGAAAGATGAAAATGACCTTGAGGCTCCTGAGCTTAGGATGGACAATGAACGAGACGGGTCTTCAGATGATCAGCTAGACAGCTCAGAGGATGAGGCTTCTTATGATAAGGATAACCCAGATTTATATAAAGACACAAAGCAGGATAGAAAGGATATGAAAAGCTATCTAGCGGATGATGATACCTATATTAGGGATGAAGACTTGAGTGAAGAGGAGCTTTTGCTTAGAAGAGAGGCCAGAACAAGAAGGGCATATAGAATTCTGGTGAGTAAAAGAAAGGGTATAAGAAATATATCTGTTCTTAATATCTTATTTAGACGTAGCTTAATAGAAGAGGATAAGATTCGTTTTCCAGAAGACTTGATTTATTTTTCAGATATACCTTTTTTGTTGGAAGCATTATCAAAGACTAATAGATATAAAAAGTGTTTTGACGCTGTCTACGTAAAGAGGAAGCATAACGATCCTATTAATTTTCCATCTCTTTCACAAATAAGGGATCCTAACCGCTTTGATGAATATATAGATGTATATTATGAAACAGCCAAAAGACTAGCTAAGGATTCAGATTTGATATATAGGTTGGATAAAAAATATGTGTCCTACTATGTAAGGGTATATGCCCCAAGATTAAAAAGAAGTGAGAATGACATATGGCGGGAAGAAAACTTTATGAAATTTAGCAAGCTCTTTAGTGGGATGAACAGAGAAACTCTCAAATCCTTAAAGGGCTATCAAGGTCGCCTAATTAAGGCCCTTATAAAACAGGATGTGGATAAATCTATAAGAATTGTTAAGTTTAGGTTGGGGATTAAAAAGTTTAAGAAAATCATTCGTAATAAAAGGGAGTTTGGTAAGTCTTTATATATTCATATATTTCTAAAAAAACCCATGGTTCAGAACTGGGTATTATTTGAGAGCTTTTTTGGGAAAAGCTATTCGGATAGTCCTAAATACATTTATGAATATCTTTCTGCTAATGCTCCAAGTAAATATAAGTTTATTTGGGTTATTAATAAGAAGGGTACTAAGATTCCATTTAGACATAAGAAGGTTAAGCGGTTTAGTATAAGATATTTTTACTATTTGGCTAGATGTGGATATATGGTATTTAATAGTAGGCAACCTGCTTGGGTTGTGAAAAGAGAGGGTAACATATTTTTGCAGACCTGGCATGGGACCCCTCTTAAGAGACTTGTGTTTGATATAGATGATATTAGTTCGGCAACACCAAAATACAAGCAGGAGGTCTATAAACAGTCAAGGGCTTGGGATTACCTGATTGCTGCTAATGGCTTTAGTAGTGAAACCTTCAAGCGGTGTTTTTTATTTGAAAACACCATGTTGGATACTGGCTACCCAAGAAATGATATTCTTCATTCTCCTGACCGGGATCAAATTGCTGCAATCATCAAAAATAGGCTTGGCATTCCAAAGGATAAAAAAACGATTCTTTATGCTCCTACCTGGAGGGATGATGAGTTTTATGCTAAGGGCCAGTATAAATTTGAACTACAACTGAATCTTGATATGATGAAGCAAGAGCTTGGTGATGAGTATGTCTTGCTTCTTAGGACCCATTATTTTATAGCTGATTCTCTTGATGTTAGTCATTTGTCTGGCTTTGCTTATAATTTGAGTAAGTATGATGATATTTCTGAGCTTTATTTGATTTCTGATATATTGATTACTGATTATTCTTCTGTATTCTTTGATTTTGCTAATTTAAAAAGGCCAATGCTCTTCTTTACCTACGACTTGGAAAAGTATAGAGATGTTCTTAGGGGCTTTTATATTGACATAGAAAAGGAGGTCCCTGGCCCATTGGTATATACCTCAGAGGAGGTAGTGGAAAGTATTAAGGACATAGATTCAATTAGGGAGAAGTATCAGGATAGGTATGAGGAATTTTATAACAGATTTTGCGGATGGGAAGATGGACAGGCATCAAAAAAAGTGGTAGAATCGGTATTTAAGATAAAAAAAATATTATAGCAAATGGATGGGGAAGAATTTGGATAGGTTAATTAAGAATTTCAAAAAATATAGATATCTTCTTTTTGAGCTAACGAAAAAGAATATTAAACTGAAATACAGAAGGTCATATTTGGGCATACTTTGGACCCTTCTAGAGCCGATTATGACAACATTTGTATTAGCTATCGTCTTTACACGGTTTCGTAGTAAGAATGATCCAGCATTTCCAGTTTATATACTGACAGGAAGGCTTTTATACTCTTTCTTTTCACAATCAACAAAGCAGGCTATGAAATCCATCCGTAGTAATAGTGGGATGATAAAAAAGGTATATGTTCCGAAGTACATATATCCATTATCAAATGTTTTATCAACCTATATTACTTTTATAATTTCCATGATTGTCTTATTTGGTGCTATGATTATATTTAAGATTTATCCTAGCAAATATTTATTGTATTCTTTTATACCCTTGTTTATGATTTTGCTTTTAAGCCTTGGTATGGGATTGATTTTGTCTACTCTGGCTGTCTTCTTTAGAGATATGGAATATCTGTGGGATGTTGTATTAATGCTGGTTATGTATACTTCGGCCATATTTTACCATATAGATAATGTTGATAATACTTGGNTTTTTAATTTTAATCCTGTCTTTCACATTATAGTNCTTTTCAGAGACTGTGTATACGGGCGACCAATTAATATGAATTCATTAACAATATCAGCAGCTTATAGTGCTGCATCATTGGTGATTGGTATTATACTGTTTTATAAGAAACAAGATAAATTTATTTTAAACATTTAGTTGCTCTTATTTGTTAAGAATGGGAATGGATACAAGTAGGCTAATGGATAACTTATAGAAGTTATTATATGGAGGATATTGTGAGTAAAGAGGTTTTAAAGGTTGACCATGTAAGCATGAAGTTCAATTTAATGGAGAAAAAGGTAGATAACTTTAAAGAGTATGTTATTAAGCTTTTAAAAAACNAGCTAAGATATCAAGAGTTTTTAGCTCTTAAGGACATATCCTTTACAGTTAACCAAGGAGAGCGGTTAGGGATCTTAGGCTTAAATGGTGCTGGTAAAAGCACTCTTCTTAAGATTATAGCTGGAGTCCTCAAGGCTTCTGAGGGCAACTTATCTATAAAGGGTAAGATTGTTCCCCTATTAGAGCTAGGTGCAGGTTTCGATAGGCAATACACTGGGGCGGAAAACATCTATCTTTATGGTGCTGTCTTGGGCTATCCTAAGGAATTTATTAAAGAGAAATTTGATGAAATTGTAGAGTTTTCTGAACTGGGCGAATTTATTCATGTACCTGTTAAGAATTATTCATCAGGAATGAAGGCTAGGCTGGGATTTTCTATAGCGACCATTATGGATCCTGAAATTCTTATTTTGGATGAGGTCCTTTCCGTTGGTGATGCCAAGTTTAGAAAAAAGAGTGAAGGCCGAATATTAAGCATGTTTGATCAAGGGATTACTGTGCTTTTCGTATCTCATTCTATTGAGCAGGTGAGAAGAATTTGTAATCGTGCTATAATTCTTGACAAGGGTAAATTAGTGGCTGATGGCCCAGTAGCTGAGATTTGCGACTTATATGAAGAAAAATATATTGGGAAAGAAAAGGTCAAGCCTAAGAAAAAAAAGAAGAAAGCAAAACCTGTCATAGCTGAGACTGATGTAGAACTTAGCAAAGAATAGAAAAATTACTAATTGGTAATTGTTAAACTTGCACAAGAAACAAGGATTTTGTAAGTTTTGCAATTGCCTAAATATTACTAAATGTATAAGGAGATTATAATGAAAAAGGTTATTACTTATGGAACCTATGATCTTTTACATGTGGGTCATATAAATTTATTAAGAAGAGCTAGGGAGCTAGGAGATTATTTAATAGTAGTATTATCTTCGGACGAATTTAATGCAATAAAAAACAAGAAAGCTTATCATTCTTATGAGGATCGTAAGATTATTTTAGAGTCTATCCGCTATGTTGATGAGGTTTTACCAGAGTACACTTGGGAGCAAAAAATCCAGGATGTAATAGATAATAATGTGGATATCTTTGTTATGGGTGATGATTGGGAGGGTAAGTTTGACTTTCTTAAGGATTATTGTGAGGTTGTATATCTTCCAAGAACTGAAGGTATATCTACAACAAAGATAAAGAAAGATCTTCATAAATAATGGATGAAAGGCCGGGTAATGACCATGAGAAGATTTAAACCACTAGTTTTGAAATTTTATAGGCTATTAACAAAGATTTTACCTGTGAATCATAAAATAATACTCTTTGAGAGTAATTTGGGCAGAAATTATACAGGGAACCCCAGGGCGATTTATGAAGAAATGGTTAGGAAGGGACTTGATAAAAAGTACCGATGCTTTTTTATACTTGAAGATACAAATATCGAAATACCGGGATCTGCTAAAAAGATAAAGAGGACTCGGTTGAGGTATTTTTATTATTTTGCAATAGCTGGTATCTGGGTGTGTGACACGAGACTTCCTAAGTATATCGTTAAAAGGAAAGAATCTGTATACATACAAACATGGCATGGTACTCCTTTAAAAAAACTTGCTCTAGATATGGATGCAATTCATATGGCAGGAGAGAGAAATCTAGAGAAGTATAAAAAGAATTTCTATAATAATGTCCAAACCTGGGATTATCTAATTTCACAGAATAGATATTCCACTGAGATTTTTAAAAGAGCATTTGGGTTTAAGAAGGAAATTCTTGAGATAGGATATCCTAGAAATGATATTCTCTTTAAGAAAAACAACAAGGAGGACATCATTAAGCTAAAGAAAAAACTAGGACTTCCATTAGATAAAAAGATAATTCTTTATGCACCTACCTGGAGAGATAATGATTTCCATGCTAAAGGCAAATATAAGTTTAATACTGGTTTGGATTTTCCNTTACTTATGGAGGAGATGAAGGATGATACAGTATGGATAGTGAAGTATCATTACTTGATAATGGATCAGGTAGATTGGTCTCCATATAAGGATTTTATATATACATTTGATATGAATTATGATATATCACTTTTATATCTGGTTGCTGATATGTTGGTAACGGATTATTCCTCTGTAATGTTTGATTATAGTATCTTAAGAAGGCCTATCTTATTTTATTGCTATGATCTTGATGAATATATGAATACACTTAGAGGATTTTATTTTGACTTACTTAAGGAGGCTCCGGGACCAGTTGTCACTACTAGTGAGGACCTTATTAAGACTATAAGAGAATATGATAACAATTTATATAATAAAAAATATGAGGAATTTATAGATAAATATAACCATATTGATGATGGGAAAGCATCAGGAAGGGTAGTTGACCTTATCTGCAAATCCACTATTAGATAGTTGGGAGATACGAGACTATGATTAAGACAATGGGATATTATATATTTGCGCTTGTGTACTATCTATGCAGGCTTTTTCCCCAGGGGAGGAAGAGGGTATTTTGTATCATGACCCACGATGATGGTGATGATAGTAATGTTAGACTCTTAATCAAAGAGCTTGAAAGAGTGAAGAAAGGATATACTTTTTCCTTTATTAGCAAAAGTGAAGCAAATATAGTTAAGGGGTTTAAAAGCCTTCCTATGCTTATGTCTTTTTTTTTCAAAAAACCATATCTTATGGCTAGGTCCAGTATTATTTTAATGGATAATGTGTTTTTGCCCATGGCATATATTCGAGTTGGGAAAAACGTCAAGGTGGTACAGCTATGGCATGGTACAGGAACCATTAAGAAATTCGGTCAGGATAGTAATACCGGTAGACTAAAAGAACTAGAAAATAGGGCAAACCGAAATATTACTCATCTGATAGTTAATAATCAGTCTACTGCCAGACTTTATGCTAAGGCCTTTGGGGTGGGAATAGATAAGCTATACCCGGTAGGACTCCCAAAAACAGATGATATCCTATATAGGCTATGGAAGATGGATGGGGGCAAAGTAAATAAAGACAAGGAATTAATATATAAGAGAAAACACCTGTCTCCCAATCAAAAGCTGATTCTTTATGCCCCTACATTCAGGGACTCGAATATTAGGTCTGAGAAAACACTAAAACAGGTAAAAGACTTAGCAAGACTGTTACCTGATGATTATGTATTAGGTGTCCGCTTGCATCCCTTTGTAGCTAAGCAGGCTAGAGAAGGTTTGCCTGAGAGGGTTTGTAATTTATCTGATGAGAGGAGTCTGACTTCGCTTCTTATGGCAGCAGATATCTTAATTACTGATTATTCTTCTATAGTTTTCGAATACTGTATAACTAAGAAACCCATGATATTCTACGCTTATGATTTGGATGAGTTTTCTGACCAAGGTAGGGGGTTTTATGAGGATTATATAAATTATGTCCCTGGTCCAGTTGCCAGAACCAGCAAGGAAGTGATAGACATAATAAAAGAAGAAAGGTATTCTATAGACCGTATAGAGGCCTTTAATGCAGAAAACTTCCCATTTCTTGATGGTAAGGCAGCCAGTAGAATAATCGATCTGATTACTAATTCCAAGTAGATTATATCAAGCATAATTAAAGCCGACAGAGATGTTAGAAAGCTTCTGTCGGCTTTTTGTGTTATCTTATGGTGAAAAGCTTATTATATCCTATATATAAGAACCCTTGGATAGAGTATGTTATTTTAATATGCATTTTTATTAATAAAGCCTTTAAAGATGGTTAAAAACATAATTTTAATATCAAATCCCAAGGTCCAGTTTTCTATATAGTAAAGATCGTGTTCTATTCGTTTGGCTATGGAGGTGTCTCCTCTGTATCCATTAATTTGAGCCCAGCCAGTAAGGCCTGGGGGAACCTGATGCTTTATCATATATCTAGGGATAACCTCTTTAAATTTTTCTACAAATTGTGGTCTTTCTGGCCTTGGGCCTACTAAGCTCATGTCTCCCTTTAAAATATTAAAAAGTTGTGGAAGTTCGTCTATGCTTGTCCGCCTAATAAACTTTCCGAAGTTTGTAACCCTGACATCATTACTAGTAGTCCAAGCCTTCACCTCTTCCTCTTTTGGTTGAAGTGTCATTGACCTAAATTTATACATCTTAAAATTCTTATTATGTCTTCCGACCCTGACCTGGGAAAACAATACGGGACCTTCAGATGTTAATTTGATTAAGAGGGCAACTAACAACATAGGAATAGAAAATACCACTATTCCTATTAAAGAACCAATAATGTCTACAATTCTTTTACTTATCCAATTAAAGGTGTTGCTTAGGGGAACATTTCTAATATTAATAACAGGAAGTCCGTATAGGTCTTCAGTATATGGTTTTGTAGAGATAAAGCTATAGTAATCTGGGACAAATTTAGTGTGAACACCAGATTTTTCGCATATTGCCACCACCTTTTCTAGGTGGTCATATTCCATTATACTAAGAGTAATTGCTATTTCATCAAGAGACATTTTGGTTAGGTATTCCTCTAATTGTTCAAGTCTTCCTACCACAGGGACCTTTTTGTAGCTGGTACCAATCTCCATATTGTCATCTAGTATGCCATGAATATAATATCCCCATTGCGGGTTGGCAAAAATACGGTCTATATATGCTTCTGATGCTCGACTATAGCCAACTAATATTACATGCTTTAAATTATAGCCCTTTCTACGAATGCTTCTTAAAATATTGGTAATAGTCATTCTTGCTATGGTAGAAAGAATAACATTGGTTACTGTAAACATACCTAGAAAAATTCTAGATATGTCGTCCTCTCTCAGCATATATAGTACGAAGAAATAGAAGGAAAGACCAATAAAATTTGAATAAGCTATATGGAAAAACTCTGTCCACCTTCTCTTTCCACGCTTTGGTGTATAAAGTTTTGCCCAATTATATATAATCAAATATAAGGGAACTAAAAAGTATAAGCTACGTGCATATATAGTTAAAGAATAAAAGCTACCTTTTTCTACATTAAAAATCTGTAAGCTTGTAAGAAAACTATAAAACCTTAAATAATATGCAATTAAATAAGAAATAACAATTATTATTGCATCCATTAATATGTGAAGCCGATTCAGCGTTTTTTGGTTGTCCTTAATCACAGCATAACCTCCTATGATGCTTTTGTTTTATATAGGCTTTGTTTACTATAATACAATATTAAATGATTTCCAACAATATAATTTTTGAAATTCGATTATTATCCCATCTATTTCATTTAATTTCTTCACATTCTTTACACAAAGTATTGCTAGACTATGATAAAGTAATGAAAGGAGTAAGCATATGGATGATTATAATGAGAATAATATAAATAATATAAACCAATCTCCTGAATATTTTGACAAGGAAAACAATCCAGAAAGACAAGGATATAATAAGCCAGAATACAGCTTTTGGGCAGAAAAGGTATCAGGATATCCAGAATTCCATACTTATCAAGTTCAGCAGGTAAGTGAACCAGAAGATACAAGAAAAAAGAAAAGAACTGCTAGGAGGTTTATGGCTTTTTTAGCTAAGGCTCTTGCATTTGGTGGTCTAGCAGGGGCTACCTTTCTTGGGGTCTTGCTACTTTATAATAAAATTAATCCAGAGGCTTTTAATCAAAGTAGTAATTACGTCCTTGGTTTGGCTAGTGATAATGTTGGTAATGAAGTAAAACTAANGGTCCAAAGTACAGAGCTTGGTGAGATTAGCGGTGTCCCTGAATCTGCTGTTATGAAGGTGGCAGAGGATACAATGCCATCTATTGTATCAATAACCAGCGTATCAACAAGTATTGATAATTGGTTTGGTATGGAGTATTCCAATGAAGGCAGTGGTTCGGGTATTATTGTCGGCAAGGATGATAATGAGCTTTTAATAGCAACCAATAACCATGTTGTAGATGGAACAGATAAAATTACGGTTACATTTATAGACGAATCGCAGGCAGATGCTGTTATAAAGGGAACAGACTCAAAGGCAGATCTTGCAGTTATAGCAGTAGATTTAGCTCATATAGAAAAAAGCACGGTAGATGCTATTAAGATAGCTAAGCTTGGTAATTCTGATGATATTAAGGTTGGAGAGATGACCATTGCGATTGGTAATGCAATGGGGTATGGCCAGTCCTTGACTGTGGGATATGTAAGTGCTAAGGATAGGAAGATAGAAGTTTCAGATAACTATAGTTATAATACCATGGTTCTTCTGCAAACAGATGCTGCCATTAATCCGGGTAACAGTGGAGGGGCCTTACTAAATATTAAAGGTGAAGTAATAGGAATCAATACAGTTAAGTTCGCAAATTATCAGGTTGAGGGAATGGGATACGCTATCCCCATTTCAAGAGCTATTCCAATTATTAATGAACTGATGAGCCGTGAAATTCTTAAGCCTGAGGAGCAAGGTTTCCTAGGGGTAGGTCCACAGGATGTTACCGAGGATATATCAGAAATGTTTGGATTACCTATTGGTGTATATATTTCAACTATTGTAGAGGGAAGTGCGGCTGATAAGGCAGGACTTAAGGTAGGAGATGTTATTCAATTCGTTAATGATGTAGAGATTAGCTCTGGTGTTCAGCTTAGGGAATTGATTTCTAGTATCAGGGTAGGCACTGAGATTGAGATAAAATATATGCGTCATTTAAACGGTAGCTATAAGGAGTGGACTGTAAAGGTTGTTCTTGGCTCCAGAGAAGGTAATTAGTATTTTATTATAATGCATAGTATGAAGGAGTTTTTGTATATATAAAAACTCCTTTATTATTTTATGTGTTAAGAAAGTTCGCCCTATTACATAAAAAACGGCCTGCTAAGGATTGGATTAATTATTGTAATTTTCAAGAATCAATTATTTCGTATTAAGTTGGTTTATGATATACTCATATACATACAAATCAATAAGGAAGGGTAAAGAATGAGCGATAAAAGAGACGATATTAATAATAATATAGATGATGCTGGAGATAAGAAGGATAAATCAGATAGGATATGTTATTTATGCAAACGACCAGAAAGTACTGCTGGTAAGTTGGTTAATATACCTAATCAGATAAATATCTGTGCTGATTGTATGCAGAAGGCCTTTGATATGATTAATATGAGTGATAACCCCTATATGAATNTAATGGGTGTCACCCCTATGATGTTTGGCATGAATGATATGCCTGATGCAAGTAAGCAGAAGGTTAAAAAAGAAACTGTGAAGGAGAGTAAGGATGAGGCGAAGGTGTTTGATCGTAAGAGTATTCCTTCTCCCCATATAATTAAGGCTAGTCTTGACGATTATATTATTGGACAGGAGTATGCTAAGAAGGTTGTATCTGTAGCAGTATATAACCATTATAAAAGAATTAGCCATGGGGCTCCTAAGGATGTTGATATAGAAAAATCTAATATGCTTATGATTGGGCCTACAGGAAGCGGCAAGACCTACTTGGTGAAGACTTTGGCAAAGTTACTTAAGGTACCTCTTGCCATTACTGATGCAACTTCACTTACTGAGGCAGGATATATTGGCGATGATGTAGAAAGCGTAATATCAAAGCTTCTTCAGGCAGCAGGAAATGATATAGAAAAAGCTGAAAGAGGAATAGTTTTCATAGATGAAATAGACAAAATTGCAAAAAAACGCAATACTAACAGTCGAGATGTTAGTGGAGAATCTGTACAGCAAGGTCTATTAAAATTGTTAGAGGGAAGTAATGTAGAGGTTCCTGTAGGTGCCTCATCAAAGAATGCTATGGTGCCTCTTAGGACAGTAAACACTGAGAATATTTTATTTATCTGCGGAGGTGCATTTCCTGATTTAGAAAAAATCATTAAGGCCAGGCTTAATAAGCAAAGTTCCATAGGCTTTCAAGCAGATCTTAAGGATAGATATGATGGGGATAGTAATATTCTACAGAAGGTTAATTTGGATGATCTTAGGGAGTATGGGATGGTCCCTGAGTTTTTGGGAAGACTACCCATCTTATTTACCTTAGAGGGCCTTACTAGGGATATGTTAATAAAGGTGCTAAAGGAGCCAAGGAATGCTATCCTAAAGCAATACCAAAGCCTTCTTGCCATGGATGAGGTGGATTTGGTTTTTGATTCTGAAGCACTAGAGGCTATTGCGGACAAGGCCTTAAAGAAAAAGACTGGGGCTAGGGGCCTCCGTGCAATATTAGAAGAAGTTATGCTAGATATAATGTACGAGATTCCTAAGGATGATAATATTGGACGGGTAATAATTACTAAGGGCCATATTGAGGGCAAGGGTGTGCCAATCATTGAGATGAGGGGGGCTTTAGGCCAAGCCAGGATTGAATCGAATAGTTAATGGACTTGTCGAAAGCAAGTGATTAAATATAATAATTTTGCTTTATATATATATTAATATGTATTATAATTTATAGGGAAAGGCTAAGAATAGGCCATACCTGGTTTGTTTAAACCACATTGTATTTTACTTGAAATAGGAGGAAGACTATGGTGGAAAGACCTATCCCTGAAATAGATGGTATTTTAAGAAGGCATATGATAAGAGTGCCAAAGGAAATAGATGCAGCCAGTGGAATAAGGATATTTGGAAAGCTTATTCGTTCAATAGTATTTACCACAGATATAGCTATAATTCGAAATTGTAATGCTAATGCAGTAATAGCTGTATATCCATTTACCCCTCAGCCAATAATATCACATTCTATAATAACCTGCTCCGATGTACCAGTATTTTGCGGTGTAGGAGGGGGAACCACCACAGGTCATAGGGTGGTTAATTTGGCTGAGCATGCAGAGTTCCAAGGGGCTGTGGGTGTGGTATTAAATGCTCCGACCCCTAATGAGACAATAGAATATCTAAATGAGTGTATAGATATTCCTATTATTATTACAGTTGTATCAGAGAAGACGGATATAGAGAGCAGGCTAAGAAGTGGAGTATCTATCTTAAATGTATCAGCAGCATCTAGGACACCAGAGCTTGTAGGAAAAATCAGAAGAGACTTCCCTACAGTTCCAATTATAGCAACAGGGGGACCGAGGCCGGAGTCTATCATGGAGACTATAGAAGCTGGAGCAAATGCAATTACATACACCCCACCCAGTAGCGGTGAAATTTTTAAGAATCTAATGAATAAATATAGGTCTGAGCATTAAGAGGAGCATTGTACAAGCATAGAGAGGTTGGATTATGTTTAAATGGGATAGGTTATTAAGAAGAAACAAATTGAATAAACCTACAAACTATAAGTTGGATGAATCCATGAGACAAGATCTAGATTCATCTGCTGAGGCTTATCATAGCATAAAAGAGACTGTCTCTATGGACAATCATACTAATGGAGCTTCGGAGGTAGATCCAAATGAATATGAGGTTGTTGAGATGGAGATTCTACCTGCAAAGATAATTTGTCATGACTGTGGAGGTATTACTCTTGAGGGGCTTGAATTTTGTGACAAGTGTGGTGGAGAATTATAACAAGCACAAGCCCTACAAATATTTATTGACAAAATAATTATTCAAGGTTATTATAGAGACTAGAATAAAGACGTTCAAAATGTGATGGCAGATATTAAATCTGTATAATCATTAAAGGACGTCTTATTTATACAATTAACAGGGCAACGAATTAATACGTTAAAGCGATATATGGTTTTGAGCCTTGATACAATGAGGAGGAATTTTTATGAAAAAAAGGTTATTTGGTCTTTTGTTGACCTTAAGCATTATGATAGTCAGCTTAGCCGCCTGTGGAACCAAGGAAAATAAGCCTAAAGACGGTGGTAATCAGGAAGGTCAGGTTCAAAATAATGATGGCAATGATTCTAGCGCCAAAAAGTTTTATATAGGCGGAATCGGACCTATTACAGGTGGAGCTGCTGTTTATGGACAACATGTTATGAATGCTGCACAGATAGCTGTTGATGAAATCAACGCAGCAGGTGGAATTAATGGTACATTAATTGAGTTTAGNTTTGAGGATGATGAGCATGACCCTGAAAAGGCTGTCAATGCATACAATACCCTCAAGGACTGGAACATGCAGATTCTTATGGGTACAGTTACATCAAACCCAGGTAATGCAGTTAAAGAAGAAACCAATGCAGACAACATGTTCATGCTAACTCCTTCAGGTTCAGCACCTGAGGTGGTTCAGTACCCTAATGCTTTCCAGGTTTGCTTTACTGACCCTAACCAAGGAGCAGCTTCAGCAATATATATAGGAGAGAAGGGTCTTGCTAAAAAGGTTGCAGTTATTTACAATAGCTCTGACGTATACTCAACTGGTATATATGAAAAGTTTGCCCAGGAGGCAAAAAATCAAAATCTTGAAATAGTTACTGCAGAGGCATTTACAAATGATTCCAAGTCTGACTTCTCTGTTCAGATTCAGAAGGCAAAAGACAATGGAGCAGAACTTATATTCTTACCAATTTATTATGAAGAGGCTACATTGATTTTAACTCAAGCAGCTAATTTGGATTATAAGCCATTATTCTTTGGATGCGATGGCCTTGATGGAATTCTTGGTGTAGATAACTTTGATACAAGTCTAGCTGAAGGCGTAATGCTACTGACACCATTTGCAGCAGATGCAGAGGATGAAAAGACACAGAAGTTTGTTGCTAAATTCAAGGCAGCTCATGATGTTGTACCAAATCAGTTTGCAGCAGATGCTTATGATGCTATTTATATAATAAAAGCAGCTATTGAAAAAAGCGGAGTTACTCCTGATATGACTGTTTCCGAAATTTGCGAAGGAATGAAAACTGCAATGTTAGAAATGTCATTTGATGGACTTACTGGTGCTGGCATGACCTGGGGAGAATCAGGTGAGGTTAACAAGGAGCCTATGGCTGTAATTATTAAGGATGGACAATACGTTTCCGCTGATTAATTTGTTTTATGATTAACTTAATATTGTAATAATCTGGGAAACATACAGGTGGGATAATTAATTCTACTGTATGTTTCCTGTATTAATAGAAAAGTAAAGCCAATTAGTGGAATATTTATTAATATTATAAGGTAGAAATGTTGTAACAAGCCTATTCCCATGTTACAATATTATATAATTGTGTTAATTAAGCTAGAAATCCTGTATACTAATAATATTTGATTATGCATGCTTGGCATGCTGACGGGGGTAGATATGAACTTTATTTCTTATTTATTTAATGGTATCAGCCTAGGAAGTGTATATTCTATAATAGCTCTTGGTTATACAATGGTATACGGAATAGCCAAGATGCTTAACTTTGCTCATGGTGATGTAATTATGGTAGGTGGTTTTGTTATATTCACATTTATGAGTACCTTGGGACTTAGTCCTGTATTTGCTATTTTAATTGGGATAATTCTATGTACTTTATTGGGAATTACAATAGAGCGCATTGCATATAAACCATTAAGAAGAGCTCCTTCCTTAGCAGTCTTAATTACAGCTATTGGTGTGAGCTATTTTCTTCAAAATCTTGCTCTACTTATTTTTGGTGCTGAATCTAGATCCTTTTCATCAGTTATTCCTGTAAAGGCCCAGACCTTTGCCGGGGGTAAAGTAAGTATATCTGGCGAGGCACTGGTTACAATTCCACTTTGTATAATAATTATGGTTTCGCTTACTATCTTTATTCGTAAGTCTAAAGTTGGACGGGGTATGATTGCTGTAGCAGAGGATAAAGATGCAGCAGTGCTTATGGGTGTAAATGTGAATAAAACCATAGCTATTACCTTTGCAATCGGTTCAGCACTTGCTGCTATTGCCAGTGCACTTATGTTTTCAACCTATACTAACCTATCTACTACCTCGGGAGCCATGCCTGGTATCAAGGCATTTGTTGCAGCTGTATTTGGAGGGATTGGCTCCATACCAGGGGCTATGATTGGAGGAATAGTTCTTGGGATTATAGAGATATTGAGTCGTGCCTATATCTCATCTCAACTTTCAGATGCTATAGTATTCCTAGTACTTATCATTGTTCTTCTTGTAAAGCCAACTGGTATCATGGGTAAAAAGATACAAGAGAAAGTGTAGGTGGGAAAGATTATGAAGACAAAAAGGTTAAATTTTAAAATGATTAATAAGTCTACAAGGTATAATATGATTACCATTGGAGGCCTTATTATTGCATATATTATATGTATGTCTATGATTAGGGCAGGGTCCATGTCCAATCTGTTACAGAATCTTTTAGTGGCTTTTTGTTATTATTCAATTATGGCTGTATCACTAAATCTGACAGTAGGTATACTAGGACAATTAAGTCTTGGACATGCTGGATTCATGTGTATCGGTGCATTTGTGGGAGCGTTTTTTTCCAAATTAATGGTAAATACTATTGATAATGTATTTTTAAGGTTTACCTTGGCTGTTTTAATTGGGGCAGCTATTGCTGGATTATTTGGAATTATTATTGGAGTGGTTGTTCTTAGACTTCGTGGAGACTATCTGGCTATTGTAACCTTGGCATTTGGTGAAATTATTAAGAATGTACTTAATATATTATATATTGGAAAGGATAGTAGAGGTCTACATTTTTCGGTTACTGACACAGCTTCTCTAAACCTTGAGGAGGGTGGAATCGTTATTGTTAAGGGGGCCCAAGGGATTTCTGGTACTCCAAGAGATGCAACCTTTACTATCGGTGTAATTTTACTGATAATAACATATTTGGTAGTTGTTAACCTAAAGAACTCAAGATCTGGGCGAGCTGTTATGGCTATTAGGGACAATTCTATAGCAACTGAGTCAGTAGGAATAAATATTACAAAATATAAAATACTGGCCTTTTCAATATCTGCAGCCTTGGCTGGTGTTGCGGGAGTACTTTACTCACATAATATAGCCACAGTTCAATCATCTAAGTTCGGATATAATACTTCAATCTTAATCTTGGTTTTTGTAGTTCTTGGTGGCATGGGTAATCTTAGGGGATCTATTATTGCTGCTATTGTACTTACTGTTCTACCCGAATATCTTCGTGAATTACGAGATTATCGTATGTTAATCTATGCGATTGTTCTTATTGTAATGATGATATTTAACTGGTCGCCAGCTTGTATCGCATGGCGAAAGAAGTTTAAGGCTATTTTGGGGGATAAATTCAAGAAAGCAGAAAAGGAGGCGTAACCATGGAAGTCTTATCTGTAAAAAACATAGGTATCTCCTTTGGAGGCTTGCAAGCAGTTGATTCCTTCAGTATCACAATTAATAAGGGTGAACTTTATGGATTAATAGGACCAAATGGAGCAGGCAAGACGACGGTCTTTAATCTACTCACAGGTGTGTATAAGCCTGATATGGGGCAGATTTTATTAGATGGTGTAAATATCACTGGACTTACTACAACTCAAATCAATAGGGCTGGTATTGCAAGAACCTTTCAAAATATTAGACTATTTAGTAACCAGTCTGTTTTAGATAATGTTAAGTGCGGACTTCATAATCAATATAAATATTCTTCTTTATCGGGGATATTAAGGTTACCATCATATTTTAAGACAGAAAGACGTATGAATGAAAAGGCTTATGAAATTCTAGAGGTTTTTGACCTTCATAAAGAAGCTAATATTTTATCGTCGAATNTGCCATATGGAAAGCAAAGAAAGCTAGAGATTGCTAGGGCATTAGCCACTAATCCCAAGCTTCTTCTATTGGACGAACCTGCTGCTGGTATGAATCCTTCTGAGACAGAAGAGCTTATGGCTACAATAAATCTAGTAAGAGATCAATATGATGTTACTATACTATTAATTGAGCATGATATGAAGCTTGTAGCCGGTATTTGTGAAAAGATATTTGTTCTTAATTTTGGAACTGAGTTGGCTAACGGGCTTCCCCAGGAGGTCTTAAATAATCCAGAGGTAATTAAGGCGTATCTTGGAGAATAGAACAAAAAAACTAAGTCTAAATATCAAGGGAGAAAAATTCTCCCGAGTAAACTGTTGCTAAATCTAAATGTCAAGGGAGAATTGGGATGTTAGAGGTTAGGGATTTACAAGTGTATTATGGAGTCATTCAGGCCATAAAGGGTGTTTCCTTTAATGTTAATGAAGGGGAAATCATAGCTTTAATTGGAGCAAATGGTGCAGGCAAGACCACTATTTTGCAGACGATTAGCGGTTTGATTTCGNCTAAAGAGGGACAGGTTCTTTATAATGGAGCTGACATAACGAAGATTCCAGCCCATAAAATTGTATCCATGGGTTTGGCTCATGTNCCAGAGGGAAGAAGAGTGTTTTCCCAGCTTACGGTATATGATAATCTTTTGCTAGGCTCATATACAAGAAATGATAAGGATGAGAGGGTTGAAACCCTAAAGCAAATATTTAAAAGATTTCCTCGATTAGAGGAGCGTAAAGGCCAGATGGCCGGAACTTTAAGTGGTGGAGAACAGCAGATGCTTGCCATAGGTAGAGCATTAATGTCCAAACCAAAGATAGTATTGATGGATGAGCCTTCTATGGGCCTATCTCCTCTTCTTGTGGAAGAGGTATTTGATATAATCCAAAGTATCAACAAGAGTGGAACTACAGTCCTACTGGTTGAGCAAAATGCGAAAAAAGCCCTATCTATTGCTCATCGTGCATATGTTTTAGAGACTGGGAATGTTGTGCTAGAGGGTGATGCTAAGAAATTGATGAATGATGAATCAGTGAAAAAAGCATACTTAGGAGAATAGACTAGTTGACTTCACAAATTCAGGGAAGGTGATATGTGTGAGCAAATATGTAATTACAATAGCTAGAGGATATGGTAGTGGCGGAAAGACAATTGGAAAAATGTTGGCAGAGAGCTTAGGGATAAGCTTTTATGACCGTGAACTATTGAGGCTAGCGTCTGATGATAGTGGGATTAATGAGGAGTTATTTGTTAAGGCAGATGAGAAAGTAAAAAAGAGCCTACTTTTTAAGATTGCTAGAAAGGCATATAAGGGAGAACTAATTCCTCCTGATAGTGATGATTTTGTATCTAATGATAATTTGTTTAATTACCAGGCTAAAATAATTAAGGAATTAGCAGAGCAGGAAAACTGCGTAATAGTAGGACGTGCAGCTGACTACATTTTGAAGGATTGTGACAATGTAGTTAAGGTGTTTGTTCATGCACCATTAGAAGCATGTATTAAGACGCTTGTGGATATGACAGGTAAATCAGAGAAAGAAATTGAGAAGCAGATNCTATCTATTGATAAGCATAGGGCTGATTATTATAGGTATTATACCGGTAGAAACTGGGAGGATGCTAAAAATTATGATCTTTGCTTAAATAGTAGTCAACTGGGATTTGATAAATGTGTTGAGATTGTAAAAGATTATCTTGATATTAGGTTTGGATAGGTTAGGTCTATTATTTTGAAAAGGGAGAGAGGGATAATTAATGATTTCTGATAAAATGCTAGATTTTGTTAAGAATAGTTCAGTGATTCGTGCAATGTTTGAAGAGGGTAAGAGACTTGCTGATATACATGGTAAAGAAAATGTATATGATTTTAGCTTAGGAAACCCTAGCGTAGAGCCTCCGNTTAGAATAAAGGAAGCACTAATAGAGGTTCTTAACGAAGAAAGTCCAGGTAAGGTTCATGGATATATGAATAATTCNGGACACGAGGATGTAAGGGAAAAAATAGCTATATCCATAAATCAAAGGTTTGGCACAAGTCTATGTAATAAAAATATTATTATGACAGTTGGGGCTGCAGGAGGCCTAAATGTTATATTAAAATCTCTCTTAAATCCTGGTGATGAGGTTATAACCTTTGCTCCTTTCTTTGGCGANTATCGCAATTACGTAAGTAACTATGATGGTATCCTAGTAACAGTAGCTCCCAAACTTGATNATTTCCAGCCTGATCTTGATGAATTCGAAANAAAGATAAATGAAAAGACTAAGGCAGTAATAATTAATACTCCTAATAATCCTACGGGTGTGGTATATTCTGAAAAGACTATAAAAGACTTGGCTAATATACTATACAGAAAGCAGGAGGAGTTAAAGACTACTATATATTTGATATCAGATGAACCCTATAGGGAATTGGTATATGATAATGTTGAGGTTCCCTACCTAACTAAGTATTATAAGAATACNATTGTAGGATACTCATATAGTAAATCCCTATCTCTACCTGGCGAGCGTATTGGATATCTTGTAATTCCCGATGAGCTAGAGGATAGTGAAAACCTACTTTCTGCAGCTAATGTGGCTAATCGTATTTTAGGTTTTGTCAATGCCCCATCACTTATACAGAGGGCTGTAGCTAGATGCTTAGATGCAAAAGTAGATGTAGAGATATATAATAGGAATAGAGAGCTTCTATATAATAATCTTTTATCTTATGGCTATGACTGTGTAAAGCCACAGGGGGCCTTCTATCTCTTTGTTAAGGCCTTAGAGGAAGATGACAAAAAGTTTTGTGAGGCAGCAAAAAAACACAATATACTCATCGTTCCTGGTTCGTCTTTTGGCTGTCCTGGCTATGCTCGAATTGCCTATTGTGTAGACTATGATATGATAGANCGTTCATTACCTGCTTTTGAAANACTGGCAAAGGAATATGGTAATTAACANCCCTTAAGTAAATGGAGGATATAANGTGAGTGGTAATACTAAAGCTTGGGAGACCAATATAAGAAGAGTTACACCCTATGTACCTGGTGAGCAGCCAAGGGGAAATTCAGTAATTAAGTTAAATACAAATGAAAATCCATTTCCACCTGCTCCAGGGGTCAAAAGAGTATTAAAGAATATGGATTTTGACAGCCTTAGGCTTTATCCAGATCCAACTATTGGGTTATTGGTAGATGAGCTAGCAAATTTCTATAATGTTGAAAGTGATCAGGTGTTTGTAGGAGTTGGATCTGACGATGTGCTTGCTCTGGCATTTTTGACATTTTTCAATTCAGATAAACCTGTNCTTTTTCCTGATNTTACTTATTCCTTCTACCCTGTTTGGTGTGATTTATATAGGATTCCTTATGAGCTAAAGCCCCTAGATCAGAACTTTGGAATAGTTAAGGAGGATTATTATGAGGAAAACGGTGGAATAATTATTGCCAATCCTAATGCACCCACCTCTATATATGAGGAACTTTCAACTATAGAGGATATAGTTGCTAATAATCCAAATTCTATAGTGATAATTGATGAAGCCTATGTTGATTTTGCAGGCAGATCTGCTATTTCATTAATTGATAAATACGATAATCTTCTAGTTGTGCAAACCTTTTCAAAATCAAGATCAATGGCAGGTATGCGAATAGGATATGCTATTGGAAGCGCTTCATTGATTAAGGCTTTAAATGATATAAAGTACTCCTTTAATTCATATACCTTGAATAAAACATCCATTCTTGCAGGTGTAGAGGCTGTAAAGGATAGGTATTATTTTAGCAAGACTACACAGGAAATTATTGATATCCGTAAGGAATCTGAGGAAAGATTTTCACAATTAGGTTTTAGTTTTCCTAAGTCAGGAGCGAATTTCTTATTTGTTACCCATGAAAAAATCCCTGCTAAGAAATTATATGAACTATTAAGACAAAATAATATATATGTACGTTATTTTAATATGGCCAGAATAGATAATCATCTTAGAATTACTATAGGAACCAGAGACCAGATGAAAAGCCTATTTGACCTACTTGAAAAGTGCATTAGTAACATATAATGTATATTAGTGCAAGAAAAAGAAGCATAACTGATACTTATTACCTCCTGTTCATTTTGCTTAATCTGATTTATGATATACATATAAGCAGATTAAGCTTCAATATACTTGTAGCATGAGCAAATAAGGGGGAATTACGTGAGGATTTTGATAGCTGAAGATGATTTTACCTGCAGAAAATTTATGCTTAGATTCATGTCAAAGTATGGTGAGTGTGATGTTACTGTCGATGGTAAGGAGGCCTTCGAAGCATTTTCTATGGCATTAGAAGAGGGCGAGGGCTATGACCTGATATGTTTAGACATTATGATGCCTGTACTTGATGGATATCAAGCATTAAAGCTTATTAGGGGTTTGGAGGAAGAATTAAGTATACCAGATGAAAAAAGAGCTAAGATTATTATGACCACTGGCTTAAGTGAAAGGCGAAATGTTGTTAAGGCCTTTGACCTAGGCTGTACTGCTTATGCGGGCAAGCCCATTGATAAAAAAAAGTTCGAAAAGCTGCTTAAAAAGCTAGGACTAATATAGGAGTAGTTTTATGAATTATCAGCTAGAGCTGGATAAAATAATAAATGAAATCGAAGCAAGAAAGGCAGGTTGGNCTCCTAAGCTTCTAATTCACAGTTGCTGTGCACCATGTAGTAGCTATGTTCTAGAATATCTATCAAATTACTTTGCCATTACCATTTACTACTATAATCCCAATATATATCCAGAGGAAGAGTATAATAGAAGAGTCAAGGAGCAGGACCACTTAATCCAATCCATGTCATTAAAGCACCCTGTTTTATTTGTGGAGGGGGAATATGAACCAAAGAAATATTATGAAATGATTAAGGGGCATGAAGATGATGTTGAAGGTGGTGACAGGTGTTCCATATGTTATAAGTTAAGACTCGAGGAAGCTGCTAGACTTGCAAGGGAAGGAGATTATGATTTTTTTACTACAACCCTTACAATAAGCCCTCATAAGAAAGCGATTAAGCTAAATGAAATTGGTGAGGAAATGGGTGCAATATATGGTGTTTCCTTTCTTCCATCTGATTTTAAGAAACGAAATGGCTACAAGCGGTCTATTGAGCTATCAAGAGAATTCGACTTATACCGTCAGGATTACTGCGGATGCGTGTTCTCAAAAAAGGAAAAGGTCAAAAGAGAAAACAAAGATGATGTATAATTTTAAGATTGGCTAAAAATTAGTCGATCTTTTTTCCTTATAAAGAATTCTCTTAGTGTTACTATTACAGAAAAGCTATATATGCTAAGACTGCTAGATAGACCTGTAGTTATTAGGTATATTGTTATTTATTATTGTGCTTTTATGTGTTTAATTATGANAAGTAAACAAACTTATAATTTATAAAAGGAAATAGTAAGTCCTTGTAGAATATTAGTATTATAGGTATCTTATAAGCTGATTAAGATAAAGCAGTTAACAATTAGCTATTGGTTTTGTGTTCGTAAGGAGGAAGGGATGTATAAGAGCTTAAATACTAGACAAAAGCTAGAAATTAGAGAACATGAGATATTAAGTCCATACGCAGCCTTTTCTGACAAGTCAATGGGAAGGGACTTTGAGGAGCCTCACTGTGATGTTCGTCCGATTTACCAAAGGGATAGGGATAGGATTTTGCATTCCAAGGCGTTTAGACGACTTAAGCACAAGACCCAGGTTTTTCTTGCACCAGAGGGGGACCACTATAGAACACGACTGACNCATACACTGGAGGTTTCCCAGATAGCAAGAACTATAGCAAAGGCTCTTAGGCTTAATGAGGATCTTACTGAAGCTATTGCCATAGGTCATGACCTAGGCCATACTCCCTTTGGACATGCAGGNGAACGGGCACTTGATGATATATGTCCAGGAGGTTTTAAGCATTATCTACAAAGTATTCGGGTGGTTGAGCAATTGGAGAATCACGGTAGGGGACTTAATCTATCCAAGGAGGTAAGGGATGGTATTCGCAACCACCAGATGTCGACAACTCCTTCTACCCTTGAAGGAAGGATTGTAAGACTATCAGATAAGATTGCCTATATCCATCATGATACTGATGATGCTATACGAGGTGGGATTATTATGGAAGAGGATATACCTAAAGATTATAGGGAGGTTCTCGGAGAAAGCCCGTCAATAAGGTTAAATACCTTGATTCATGACATAATTAATAGCAGTGAGGGAAAAAATGATATTGTTATGTCACCTGATATAGAGGATGCCATGTTAAGACTAAGAAAGTTTATGTTTTCTANTGTTTATACTAATAAAAAGGCCAAAAGTCAAGAGGAGCAGGCTGTTGGCTTGGTTAAACAGTTGTTTGAATACTACCAGGATAATTTGGAACAGCTACCTAAGGAGTTTTATACACGAATGGAACAGTTAAATGAGCCTCCTTATCAGGTGGTAGTTGATTATATAGCGGGTATGACAGATAGATATGCTGTTGCAAAATTTAAAGAGCTATTTGTTCCATCAGCTTGGAGTGTTTATTGATGCAGTATAGTGAGAGGAGTAAAGAATGTATTACCCTGATGATATAGTAGAAGAAGTTCGAATAAGAAATGATATAATCAGTGTAATAGGATCATACATAGGATTAAAAAAGTCAGGTAATAATCATATGGGTTTATGTCCTTTTCACAATGAAAAGACCCCCTCCTTTAGTGTGAGTCAATCTAAGCAGATGTACCATTGCTTTGGATGTGGTGTTGGGGGTAATGTATACACCTTTATTATGGAATATGAGAATTATACCTTTGTAGAGGCTTTGAAATATCTTGCAGAGAGAGCAGGAATAGCCTTGCCAGAGAGGGAGTATTCAGCAAGGGAAAAAAGGCAAATTGATATAAAGACCAAATTGTTGGAAATCAACAAGGAAGCGGGAAAGTATTACTATTATCAACTAAAATCAGATAGAGGACAAGCTGCTAGACAGTATTTGCAAGCTAGGGGATTTAATGAAGATACCATTAAAGCATTTGGTCTTGGTTATGCAAACCGATATAGTGATGACCTTTATAAATATTTTAAAGGTCTAGGCTACGAGGATGAACTCTTAAAGCAGTCGGGCTTAGTTTCTTTTGATGAGGTTAGGGGAGGACATGATAAGTTTTGGGATAGGATTATTTTCCCTATAATGGACGCAAGCAATAAGGTCGTTGGCTTTGGTGGACGGGTCATGGGTGATGGAATGCCAAAGTATCTGAATTCACCGGAAACTATGATATTTGATAAAAGCAGACTACTATATGGGCTTAATATGGCCCGTAGATCAAGAGAATCATATATACTTTTATGTGAGGGATATTTGGATGTTATGGCCCTTTATCAGGCGGGATTTACCAATGCTGTAGCTGCTTTAGGTACTGCATTTACTATGTTTCATGCCAATCTTTTAAAGCGATATACTAAAGAGGTGTTTTTAACCTTTGATAGTGATGGAGCAGGAACAAAAGCGGCACTCCGTGCAATTCCTTTACTAAGGGAAGCGGGTATTAGTGTAAAAGTTGTCAATATGAAACCATATAAGGACCCTGATGATTTCATTAAGGTCTTGGGGGCTGTGGAGTATCGTAAGAGAATAGAAGAGGGAAGAAACAGCTTTTTATTTGAAATTGATGTACTCCAGGCTGACTACAATATGGAGGATCCAGAGGAAAAGACAAGGTTTTTTAATGAAACAGCTAAAAAGCTTCTATACTTTTCAGAGGAGCTTGAACGGAATTTCTATTTGGATGCGGTAGCCAAGACTTATAATATAGATGCCCTTCTCCTTCATAAGCTTGTGAATAAACTTGGATCACGGTACATGGGAGCCAATAAGGATAAGTTGCCGTATTCACAAACAAAGGTGAGAAAAAAAGCCGAAGATGGAATTACAAAAATCCAAAAGTTATTAATTACTTGGATTACTGAGGATGATTCCTTAATCAATAAGCTAAAGGGTATTCTTAAACCAGANGATTTTACCGATGGTATATATAGAGATGTGGCCAAGCTGGTATTCGAGACATGTGAAAAGGACCAGGAAGTGAAACCGGCAAAAATAATTAACTGTTTTCAAAGTGCAGAGGAACAGACAGAGGCTGCCAGCCTATTTAACTCAAACCTATTAGGAGAGGTGGAGGAGGCAGATAGGCAAAAAGCTCTTCTTGATACGGTATATCGAATGAAGGAAGAGAGCCTAAACAGACAAAGCCTGAAGGCAATAGAGGACAACGATACTGAATTATTACAGAAAATCATCAGAGAAAAGGCTGACCTAAAGGGGAATATAGCTAGAGCTTTAAGATAAAAGCTTGCTATATTCCACATTCAAAAGGATTTGCATATTTCATTAAATGATGGTTAGAATATAAAAGAGCTAGAGAAGGAAGGATTATCTATGGACGAAAATATTGTTAAATTTACGGAACGACTAAAGGAATTACTGGTCTATGCAGAAAAGAAAAAGAATGTCTTGGAATATCAAGAAGTAAATGATTTTTTTGCAGATTATGACCTTAACCCTCGTAAGATAGAAAAAATATATGATTATCTGGAGAAGCATAATGTAGATGTTCTTCGGATATCTGATTCTGAAGAGGAAGATATTGTACCTGACGAGGAAGAGGAAGAGGCTGAGACCATAGATTTATCCGTTCCGGAGGGAATTAATATTGAGGATCCGGTTCGTATGTATCTAAAGGAAATCGGTAAGGTTCCTTTGCTTACAGCCGAAGAGGAAAATGAACTGGCTAGAAGGATGGAGGAGGGTGATGAGTTCGCTAGAAAGCGCCTAGCAGAAGCAAACCTTCGTCTTGTAGTAAGCATTGCCAAAAGATATGTAGGGCGTGGCATGCTTTTCTTAGATTTAATTCAAGAGGGTAACCTAGGGCTTATTAAGGCAGTGGAGAAGTTTGATTATCGCAAGGGCTTTAAATTCAGCACCTATGCAACCTGGTGGATTAGACAGGCTATAACAAGGGCTATAGCGGACCAAGCAAGGACGATTCGAATTCCTGTTCATATGGTTGAAACAATAAACAAGCTTACCAGAGTACAAAGACAGCTCTTACAGGAGCTTGGTAGAGAACCAACCCCTGAAGAAATTTCTGATGTTATGGGTATACCTGTGGAGAGAGTAAGGGAAATCCAAAAAATATCTCAGGAGCCAGTTTCCCTTGAAACACCTATTGGTGAGGAAGAGGATAGCCATCTAGGAGATTTTATTCAGGACGATAATGTTCCTGTACCAGCTGAGGCGGCCGCCTTTACCCTATTAAAGGAACAGTTGGTTGAGGTGCTTGGAACCCTTACCGAAAGGGAGCAAAGGGTCTTAAGGCTCAGGTTTGGACTGGATGATGGAAGGGCAAGGACACTTGAGGAAGTTGGTAAGGAGTTTAATGTTACTAGGGAACGAATCCGTCAAATTGAAGCTAAGGCATTAAGGAAACTTAGACATCCTAGTAGAAGTAGAAAACTTAAGGATTATCTTGAGTAAAATCGAATTATTTTTAATTGTTGGGGGGCGCATTGTGCCTCCTATTTATATGTATTATTTTCCGTTTACATGTATTGCTTCATATTGTATATAAAACCCACTTATGGGAACTGGTTTCATTTACGTATTAGGATAATACACTTTTTATATAGCAAATTAATAGAGCCCATATTATTTGATAAATGTAGTTTAAATAAAGAACTATAGAAAAGGAACACATAATATGGTAAAATAGCTAAAACAGATTATGGAGACAGTAGAATGCAACTTTCAAAAAGACTTCAAGCTGTAGCAGACATGATAAACCAGGGTCACCGGGTTGCCGACATTGGTTGTGATCATGCATATACAGCTATTTATTTAANAAGAAATAAAATATCACCTTATGTAGTGGCAATGGATATTAATCAAGGCCCTCTTGATATAGCTAAGAAAAACATAGACAAATATAATCTGGCAGATAGTATATCTACAAGAAAATCTGATGGTTTGCAAAAGCTAAGACCAGGAGAGGTTGATACCATTGTAATTGCAGGCATGGGTGGCCGTCTAATCCACCAGATACTTGTAAGCAAGATGGATGTAGTATCATCNGCAAAACATCTGGTGCTGCAGCCTCAATCTGAGATCCCTTTCCTAAGAAAGGCCTTAATGGNATTNGGTTATCTTATTATAAATGAGATAATGGTTGAGGAGGATGGAAAATATTATTTTATAATGAAGCTTAGGCAGGACTCATTGTACCAGAGTGATAAAAAGTACCATCTAGTTAAGCCTGAGCACATATGTTTTGGTAGACTTCTTCTAGAGGAAANAAATCTAATTTTACTTAAGTATATGCAGACGGAGAGACGTCAATATATAAATATATATAAGGAACTGGAAAAGCAATCAACAAAGCAAGCTGTCACAAGGCAAAAAGAAATANAAGATTTTATTAGGCTGATTGATATTTCAATTGGCTATTACAAGGAGGATAAGTGATGGAAGCAATTCAAAAGGTTAAGGTAAGGATAAATGATTCANCATACGAGTATCCTGTTGGTACTAGTCTCTTAGATATTTCCATTGACTTTCAGAAGGACTATGAGCATGAAATCATCCTTGCCTTTGTAAATGATAAGCTAAGGGAGTTATTNAAAACTGTAGATAAGGATTGTAGCATTAGCTTTGTTACAACGGCTGATAATGCAGGACACAAAACCTATACCAGGGGTATGATAATTATGCTATTAAAAGCCTTTTATGCTGAATTTGGTAAGGAAGATGTAGAAAAGGTATCAGTAGAGTACTCATTGGGTAATAGCTTATATTTTGATTATGTAGGAAAGCTAGCCTTGACAAAGGAAAGGCTAGATGCAGTGAAAAAGAGGATGCTAGATATTGTTAGTAGAGATATTCCTATAGTAAAGCGAAGTATTGGTACTGATGATGCCATTGAGTTGTTCTCTAAATATAGAATGTATGATAAGGAAAAGCTATTTAGATACCGTAGGGTATCCAAGGCTAACATTTATAGCTTAGATGGGTTTGAGGACTATTACTATGGTTATATGCCCCCTAGTACAGGCATGCTAAAGTATTTTGATTTATCAATATATGAGGATGGTTTTGTGCTTATACTACCTAGAAGAAAAAATCCTACACTTGTAGAAGAGTTTGTACCTAGGGAAAAATTATATTGTACCCTAAGAGAATCTAATCAATGGGCTAGGATGATGGAGATTCCAAATGTAGGAGCACTTAATGATCTAATATCTAAGGGCAAGCTCAATGAATTGATTCTTGTACAAGAGGCCCTACAGGAAAAGAAAGTAAGCGAAATAGCTGAGGCTATAAAAGAGGCTAAGGATAAAAAATTTATCATGATTGCAGGTCCTTCATCATCTGGAAAGACAACCTTTTCTCATAGGCTGGCTATTCAGTTAAAGGCCCATGGACTAAAACCTTATCCTATAGCTGTAGACAACTATTTTATAAATAGAGATAGAACACCAAGGGATGCTGATGGTAATTATAATTTTGAATGTCTAGAAGCTATTGATTTAGAGCAGTTTAATAAGGATATGACTGACTTGATGGAAGGAAAGCTTGTGGATTTACCGGTTTATAATTTTGTTACAGGCAAGAGAGAGTACAAAGGTAATCCTATCTCTATAGGTAAGGAAGGCATCCTAGTAATTGAGGGTATACATGGACTTAATGATGCTTTGTCATATTCGCTTTCTAGAGAAAGTAAATATAAGATTTATATTAGTGCATTGACTAGTTTGAATATAGATGAACATAATAGGATTCCAACCACAGATGGCAGGTTGCTACGTAGAATGGTAAGAGATGCTAGGACAAGAGGGACTTCAGCTCNGACAACTATATCTATGTGGCCTTCTGTAAGAAGAGGTGAGGAGGAAAATATTTTCCCATTCCAAGAGGACGCAGATATAATGTTTAATTCTGCCCTGATCTATGAGTTGGCTATATTAAAGCAATATGCCGAGCCTGTTTTATTTGGTGTAGATAGGGATAGTGAAGAATATTTAGAAGCCAAGAGATTATTGAAATTTTTAGATTATTTTGTAGCTGCACCAAGCGATGCTGTACCCAAAAACTCTATTTTAAAAGAATTTATAGGTGGTAGCTGCTTTAAGGTATGAGTAGCACGATAAGCCGGGTTCTGTCTTGGATGGTCATCTGTCTTGACTGTATGTTGCCATACAGCTCCAATATCCGCTTTTGCAGATATTGCGCAGCCAACCCGAAAGCACGGCGGGCAACCGTATCGCTTTCTGTTCGGCCTTGCTTCGGGTGGGGTTTACATAGCCCCTTCTGTTACCAGAAAGGCGGTGGTCTCTTAAACCACCTTTCCATCCTTACCATAGAAAAACAAATTACTATGGCGGTATATTTCTGTTGCACTAGCCTGGGAGTCGCCTCCACCGGATGTTATCCGGCACCCTGCCCTATGAAGCCCGGACTTTCCTCACCTTCAAAAAGGTGCGACCATCTATGCTACTCACATTAGGTATTCTAACATGATAAATCTTAAAAGTAAATGCTGAACTATTTTCAATTAAGTGAAAGATTTAGGAAAAAATTGAGCCCTTGGTTTAAACCAAGGGCTTCAATATNGCGCGAGAGTAGTATTCTAGTCATTTTTATAAACTATTTTAAATGGAAGAAGTAAAATATAATACTAATTATAACACAAGATAATAAAAATTGGAGAATATTTAGTAAATTTAATAACCATTTAAAAAATATGTAACAAATAGAATGAAAACTAAGTTAAATACATCTTATACACAATTATCAAATGATTAGATCCATAATTTTCTTTGAAATCCTAATACGCTGATACATGGCGGCATAGGTAATCTCATCTATNTCATCAATATAATTCTTGGGAAAGTTCTTATATAAGCCTTTATCCTTTAATATATTGGCGGCCTTATTGTAGGCAATAGCCGCTTCCGTTTCACTTGGATATCTTCCTATAATATAATCTCCATTAATATGTATCTTGGCTTGGTAGATGGGAATACCATTTTTAAGGAGCTTAGTAACGCCGTGATATGGATTAATGATTTCGATATTGGAATATCTAAAATCAGTGTAATCTCCGTTGACAAAGCAATAATCTTTTCCTGCTACTGAATAATTCTTGATACCATAGCGGGAAAGTAGATTTACCTGCATACCATACTCGGAAGTAAACATATGTCTCCCCCGTTTTATTATCTTATGGCGGGCATAGTAGAATAAATCTTCTACATCGAATTTTAGGGTCAAATCCTTTTCTATATAATATAAGAAGAAACTCTTGCGTATATAGATAGGATTTTTAAAATATATTTTGTTATCCCTAAAATTAATTAAAACCACCCATTTGTGGAATGATAACAAGCAGGAGGGGGGATAATTATAAATGGTCCATTTATTTGAATCTGCAAGAACCCTACCTGCAATCTTATATGCCCTATGAGCAAAGGATTCCGTAGGGTAGCTGCCTAGGCTAATATGCTTTCCTAGATAGGTGATGGAGGCCCTATAGTATGGCTCTCCGTTTTTTTTACATGCAAGATATACACCTGGTAACATAAATATCCTCCAGTCTTATTAGAGCAAAACACACTTAAACTATATCAAAACATTGGTTTTATAGCAACGACAAACCAAGACAAATTGGAACAAGAAGTAAAGGACTGTAAAAACTAAACAATAAAATCCCTTTTACCTTTGTAGATAAGGAAAAAAAATACAAAATAAATCGTACTATTTCAGTAGAATATCAATAATTTAACAGTGCTGTACAAAATAATTAATATAAAGTTAATAAATTGTTAAAAATTACATGTGAAAAATGTACAAAAACACAAGAGAAAAATGGTAATTTGTTGACGGTATGTAATGCTAATGCCATAAAAAGGTAATACAAATAGTGGTATATTACGAAAATGTCGCTTTCTTATTGACACTTAAAATTATGAGACATATAATTCACCTTAGCATTAGAGAGAATGACATATTTTGGAAACTATATTTGAATTAAAGAAAAGAGGATAATTATGACAACCATACATTCGTTTCTTCAGAAGAGAAAGCTGCATGAATTTACCTATGGAGTATACCTGGTCATTGCAGCATATGCTTTGTCTTTCCTTTTGCTTATCGTTGGATCTGATTCTCTATATAATATCAATTCCAAGGCAGAAGGTTTTAATAAGCAACCTAATGAAGCAAACAAGATATTTGTAACAAAAGAAGATGAGGATATCATAGACCTATATGACACTCCTAATACAGACCAGATAGATTATGAGGCAGATTATAGATATGATTATCTCCTAGACCATATAGATAAATATGCTCAGTCTATTACTGATGATAATACCAATCTGTTAATGGGATTTCCCATGACTAGTGAGGAATATAGCAATATGTTAAGCTATATGAATGGATATCCTGTAAATGAAGATGAAGAATCCTTATCAAGTCTTACTAAGATTGAATCAGACAGTGGAGATAATACTATTGCAAGTTTTTCTATAGATAGCAAGACAGCAAAAAGTATAGCTGTTTCGGCTTCAGCCAAAGACGGGGAAATGGTTTCTAATACGGAACTAGCTACTGATGATTTGGTGACAGAGGATTTGCCTATCGAGGAGACCAAGGGCTCTGTGCGACTGGTGGCTAGTAAGGAAGAGATAAAGATGCTAGAACGTATAGTGGAGGCAGAGGCAACTGGTGAGGGCATGAAAGGAAAAATATTAGTTGCCAATGTTGTTATCAATCGAATTGAAGATGAAGATTTTCCCGATACAGTAGAAGGTGTTATATTCCACAAGGTAGGTGGAGAATACCAGTTCTCACCTATATCAGATAAAAGGTATTGGAAGGTTAAGGTAACAGATGAAACCAAGGAAGCAGTTCAAAGGGCTTTAGACGGTGAAGACTATTCTGAGGGAGCATTGTACTTTATGGCTAGAAGGATAGCAAGAAAAAGCAGTGCTAGATGGTTTGATAATAATCTAAAATGGCTCTTTAAGCATGGAGGCCATGAGTTTTATAAATAATTTGCTTTTAGTCAAGAATTTTAACATAAAAAGTTATTACAATACTAGAAACTTATAATGAGATATGGTATAATCCGCCCTAACAGGCGGATTATTCTGTTAAAAAGAATGCCTTAGGCAGTTTATTTAAAACACATTTTAATAAAGGGGAATGAGAAGATATGAACCTAATCTATCGTAGTACAAGGAATAGTAATATGCAGATTACTGCATCTCAAGCTATATTACAGGGCTTATCTCCAGATGGTGGCCTATATGTACCAACTACTATACCGCAGCTAACTAAACCTATAAAAGAACTTTGTAGGATGAATTACCGTGAGTTGGCTTATGAAGTGTTAAAGCTATATCTAACTGATTATACAGAAGAGGAATTAAAGGATTGTATTAATAAGGCTTATGATGAAAAGTTTGATACGCCAGATATAGCACCTCTAAAAAAAGAGGGGGACTATCATTATCTTGAGCTGTTTCATGGAGCAACCATTGCNTTTAAGGATATGGCATTGTCTATTTTGCCCCATCTACTTACCACAGCGGCAAAAAAGAATAATATTTCAGATGAGATTGTAATTCTTACAGCTACTTCAGGAGATACCGGTAAGGCGGCCTTGGCTGGATTTGCTGATGTAGAGGGAACAAAGATTATTGTTTTTTATCCTAAAGATGGAGTAAGTAGGGTTCAGGAAAAGCANATGGTTACTCAAAAGGGTAGTAACACNTATGTAATTGGGATTAGGGGTAATTTTGATGATGCCCAGGCCGGAGTTAAGAAGATATTTGGTGACAAGGACTTGGAGGAAAGGATGAAGCAGGCAGGTTATCGCTTCTCATCTGCTAATTCAATTAATATCGGAAGACTTGTTCCACAGATTGTTTATTATGTATACTCATATGCAGAATTATATAGAAGAAAAGAGATTGGAGAGGGAGAAGAAATAAACTTTGTGGTTCCCACAGGTAATTTTGGAAACATCTTAGCTGCATATTATGCAAAACAGATGGGTCTTCCAATTGGGAAACTGATATGTGCATCTAATGATAACAAGGTTCTGTTTGATTTCTTTCAGACTGGTGTATATAACCGTAACCGTGAATTTGTTCTGACAATATCTCCATCCATGGATATACTTGTGTCTAGTAATCTTGAGCGCCTAATCTATCATATTGCTGGAGATGATTCGAATAAGACCATGGAATTGATGGAAGCATTAGTGAAAAAAGGAGAATATCAGATAACATCTGATATGATGGCTAGGCTAGAGGACTTTATTGGAGGCTATGCAACAATAGATGAAACCCAAGCTGCAATTGACAAGGTGTATACTGAGTCAGATTATGTTATTGATACNCATACAGCAGTGGCAGTCAGTGTCTATAATAAGTATCTTACATCAAGNAAGGATCCTAATAAAGCAGTCATTGTATCAACAGCCAGTCCTTATAAGTTTGTAGAAAGTGTATTAGAGGCAGTTGGAAATAAGGCTATACCTGAAGATGATTATGCACANGNAAAGCTTCTTAGAGATATTTCTAAAACACCAATACCCGAAGCCGTGGAAGAAATACATTCTGCCAAAGTTATACATGATACAGTATGTGATAAGGATGAAATGAAGGAATTAGTAGAGAGAATTCTAAAAAAAAGCTAATTATGACAAAGGCATGACATAAGTTTGACACATACAAGGTGCATTATATATTCATAGTCAAAGAGATGAGACAGGACCTTGTGGTGTAAGATATATGTCAGCATATGAAGTCACATCCTAATTCTACAGCTGCTTTCAAGCACCCTATGGGGAATGTGAGGAGTAAGGGGTTACCCCTACAAAGATTTGACTACAATATAATCGTCCGACGATGATTACTTTAGGGTAATAAAGGAAAGTCGGTTGAAACTGGTAACTCAACCAAATTATGAGATAAAAGGTCTTGACCTTTATTTCCTTTATTGTTATAATCATCTTGTTGTTGGAATGATTATATTGATGCGTTTCTTTCTCGTTTTGTAAGAGGGGTGTAGACGCAGAAATATAATACAAAACCATATATTTTTAAGGAGGAAGTAAGAATATGAAGACAAAATTCTTTAAGAAGTTGTCATTCGTTCTGGTAGTAGCAATGGTTCTTTCCGTATTTGCTCCTGCCGCTAGTGCATTCGCAGCTAAAAAGCCTGCACTCAATTCTACAAAGAAGTACTTACATCTTGGTAGAGTTGACAATGGACAGAACGAATTCAACTTCAACATTAAGAACAAGCAAAAAGGTTCCAAGTATCAATGGGAATCTTCTAACGAAGCTATTGCAGTAGTTAACGAGAAAAACGGTGTTACTACAGCAAAGGGTGTTGGTAAAGCCACTATATCTGTTACAATCACAGATAAGGATGGAAAAGACACAACTCTTAAAGCTCAAGTTATCGTAAGAGATAACATTGAAACCGTTAAAATTTCTAACCCTGTTGAGAAGGTTGGAGTTGGTGAAGCATACGACTACAACAGAAGCTTTATAACAGAGGCAGGAAGCACAAAGAAGACATCCGCTATAACCAGATGGGAAGTAGAACCTAATACAGCTACCATCGATGATAAGGGTGTATTCGTAGCAACTGAGCCTGGTGAGTATACAGTTACTGCTCTTTCATTCCAGTCCAAGGCTAGATACAATTCTTGGTTAGAGGATGCAGATAAGTATGCTGACTATGTATTAGATACTGATACAACTAAGGTTGTAGTTGCTCCTTCTATAGTAGAGGTTAAGCAGGTTGATACAAAGTCTGTTAAAGTAGTATTTGATTCTGCTATGGAAGATGCTGATAAAAAGATTTCTCTATACTATGTAGTTGGAGAAAGCAAGGTAAAACAGATTATCGACAAGGTTAAGATGAGTGATGATAAGAAGGAAGCAACTGTTTCCTTGTATATTGACTTTGTAGCAGGCGGAAAATATGTTGTTGAGTATGAAGGTTTAGGTTCTGAACCTTTCGAAGCTGCTACAACTAATGTTGAAGATGTTGCACAAATTCAGATTACTACTTCCANAGTAGTAGTTAATGAAGCAAAAGAAATTGAGTACAAACTTCTAAATGCTAAAGGCGTTGATATTTCAACATCTGAGTTAAGAAGCAGAGTTANAATGCAGTCCGAAAATGAAGTTGGAACTTATTTTGATTCTAGCAAAAAAGAGTTAACAATATTTGAGAAGAATACAACTGCAACTATTACAGCAACCTTCCATACTTATGAGTATGATAATACAGGAAAAGAGCTTGGTGCATTAACTGCTACTGCTGTTATCATGGGTGTTGACAAGAGCGTTGTTAATATTACTGGATTAAGTGCTTGGACAATCGTTGAACCTGGAAGTGATCCTAACTTTGATGATGTTAAGCAACAGCTTGCAGTAGAAGATTCTGGCTTTAGATTGTTTGTACAGTACACTACTTCAGATGACAACAAAGTCAGCAGTAAGGATGACGAAAACAAATTAGACTTTAGCTTTACTACTACTGATAAGAATGTGTTAATAATCAATGAAGATTCTGGACTTCTACATCCTATTAAAGATGNTACAGTAGCAGTAATAGTTAATTATGGTGCTAACGGAAGTGATAAGACTCCTATAGGTGTTATTCCAATTACTATAAGCCCTAAGAGAGACGCTGCTAGATTAACATTAAACACATACAGCTTTACATTATCAAACAATGAAGATGTAGATGCTAAAAAAGATGTTGAAATAACCTTAAAGGATCAGCTAAACGNAGATTATCCTTTTGGTACAGGTGATATTAGTGTTGATAGAATCGTACCTGCAAGTGGTATTAATAAAGTTGAATTTGTA